>Ga0308156_1000175_pt1 | contig 203392 bp, 189 predicted proteins | sample PhyAR2_FD_201041 | JGI IMG/M metagenome (GOLD analysis project Ga0308156, IMG submission 201041) | Phyllosphere microbial communities from UC Gill Tract Community Farm, Albany, California, United States - DLSL A.R2 | ecosystem: Host-associated > Plants > Phyllosphere > Unclassified | place...
GACACCGCGGCCTGACCCGGCCCGGCTGATTAACCCGATCAAGGAGATACAACATGGCTAAGCTCAGCACCGAAGAGCTGCTCGACGCGTTCAAGGAGCTCACCCTCATCGAGCTCTCCGAGTTCGTGAAGGCGTTCGAGGAGACGTTCGACGTCACCGCTGCTGCCCCCGTGGCCGTTGCCGGCCCCGCCGCCGGTGGCGCTGCCCCCGCCGAAGAGGCCGAGGAGAAGGACTCGTTCGACGTCGTCCTCGAGGCCGCCGGTGACAAGAAGATCCAGGTCATCAAGGTCGTCCGCGAGCTCACCTCGCTCGGCCTCGGCGAGGCCAAGGCCGTCGTCGATGGCGCTCCCAAGGCCGTGCTCGAGGGCGCGAACAAGGAGACCGCCGAGAAGGCCAAGGCTGCCCTCGAGGAGGCCGGCGCTTCGGTGACCCTGAAGTAATTTCGCTTCACGGTCGCGGGAACGCGATTCAGAAGGTCCGGATGCCATCGGCATCCGGACCTTCTTCGTTGTCAAGAGCGAGCGGGGTCCGAGGATGCCATCGGCATCCGGACCTTCTTTCGTTGCGCCCTGTGTTCACACGATGGCAACGAAAGAACCCTAGGAATTCCTGATGAGGTCGTCTACGGTCGAAGAGACCCCCCGTCGATCCCCCCCCCACCCGACGATGACCGTCGGATTCGCAGGAGACCCATGTCACCCGTGCCTTCTCGGCGACCCTCGGGCCGCTCCGCCGCTGCGCTGAGCGCTGCCGTCGCCACCGCCCTTCTCGGTTCCGCCCTCGTTGCCCCGGCCGCCATCGCGGCCCCCCTCGCGCCGCCCGCGACGCCCGACACGGCGCAGACAGCGACTCCGGACGCGGCGCCGACCGCCGCCCCCGACGCGGCGCAGACCGCGACCCCGGAGGCGGCGCAGCCCGCGGCGCCGGAGCCCGCGACTCCGGGGGACGCGGCCGAGATCACGCCCATCCGAGAGATCCAGGGCGAGGGCGATTCGACCCCGCTCGACGGCCAGACCGTCACCACCCGCGGAGTCGTCACCGCCGCGTATCCGACCGGCGGCTACAACGGCTTCTTCGTCCAGACCCCCGGGACCGGTGGTCAGCTGGGCGCCGAGCACGTGGCATCCGATGCCCTCTTCGTCTACGGCTCGCGCGCCGTCGCCGAGGTCGCGATCGGCGACTACGTCGAGGTCACCGGCACGGCGGGGGAGTACAACGGACTCACCCAGATCTCGTCGGATGCCGATCTCGTCACGGTTCTGACCGAGCAGGCCGAGCCGGTCGCGCCGGCCGAGGTCGCCTGGCCGCGCACCGACGCGGAACGCGAGCGCTTCGAGGGCATGCTCCTCGCGCCGCAGGGCGAATTCACCGTCACGAACACCTACATCACGGGCCAGTACGCCGAGGTCGGCCTCGCCGCGGGCACCACCCCGCTGCTCGCGCCCACCGAGGTCGCTCGCCCCGGCACCGCCGGGTACGACGAGGTCGTCGCCGACAACGCCGCCCGCGCCGTGGTGCTCGACGACGGCGCGTCGCTGAACTTCCAGCGCTCGGCCACCGACGTCCCGCTGCCGTACCTCTCGCTCACCGACCCCGTGCGGGTCGGCGCTCCCGTGACGTTCACGCGGCCGGTCGTCCTCGACTACCGCAACGACGCCTGGAAGTTCCAGCCCACCGAGCAGCTGACCGTCGACAACGCCGCCGACGTGCAGCCCGCGACGTTCGCGAACACGCGTACCGCGCACCCGGCGGACGTCGGCGGTGCGGTTCAGCTCGCCAGCTTCAACGTGCTCAACTACTTCACCACCACGGCGGAGGACGTCGGGTGCGACTCGGTCTACACCGACCGCGAGGGCAACCCGATCACCGCGAACCGGTGCCCCGAGCCGGGGCCCCGTGGCGCGGCGAACGACGAGAACCTGCAGCGCCAGCAGGCGAAGATCGTCGCGGCCCTCAACGCGATGCAGGCCGAGGTCGTCTCGCTCGAGGAGATCGAGAACTCGGCGGCCCTCGGCAAGCCCCGCGACGAGGCCCTGTCGACGCTCGTCGCCGCGCTCAACGCCGACCTGGGTGAGGACGCGTGGGCCTTCGTGCCCTCGCCGAGCGCCCTTCCGGCGTCGGAGGACGTCATCCGCACGGCCTTCATCTACAAGAAGGCGGCGGTGAGCCCGATCGGTGACAGCGTCATCCTCGACGACCCGGCCTTCGTCAACGCGCGTCAACCGCTCGCCCAGGCGTTCGCGGCCGCGGGAAGCGATGAGGCGGCGTTCGTCGCGATCGTGAACCACTTCAAGTCGAAGAGCGACAGCGACCCGGCCGCCGAGGGCGACAACGCCGCCGGCGACCAGGGCGCCTTCAACGGGGACCGCGTCCGCCAGGCCGAGGCGCTCGTCGCCTTCGCCGCCGAGCGCGCGCAGAGCGTCGAGGGCGGCGCCGTCTTCCTGCTCGGCGACTTCAACGCCTACACGCAGGAGGACCCCCTCCAGGTGCTCCGCGACGCGGGATACACCGATCTGGGCGCCGACACGGGGAAGTACACCTACTCGTTCAGCGGTCAGTCCGGATCCCTCGACCACGTGCTCGCCTCGCCCTCGGCGCGCGAGCTCGTCACCGGCACGGACATCTGGAACATCAACGCCGGCGAGGCGCTCGCGCTCGAGTACAGCCGCCACAACGCGAACGTGCGGAACTTCTACGACGCCTCTCCCTACCGCTCGAGCGATCACGACCCGGTCGTCGTGGGACTCGACCTGTCGGGGACGACCGAGCTCAACCTGCTGAACATCAACGACTTCCACGGGCGCATCGATGACAACACGGTGACCTTCGCCGGGACGATCGAGCAGCTGCGGGCGGAGAAGGGCGACGATCGTTCGCTCTTCCTCTCCAACGGCGACAACATCGGCGCCTCGCTCTTCGCCTCGGCCAACGCCGACGACGCCCCCACGATCGACGTGCTCAACGCGCTCGAGCTCGCGGCATCCGGAGTCGGCAACCACGAGTTCGACAAGGGCATCGACGACCTCACCGGACGGGTCACCGAGCGGGCCGCTTTCCCGTACCTCGGCGCGAACGTCTACCGCGATGGCGAGCCGGTTCTCCCCGGGTACGAGATCGTCGAGGTGAACGGCCTGAAGGTGGGCATCGTCGCCGCGGTCACCGAGGAGACCGCGTCGCTGGTCACCCCCGACGGGATCGAGGGCATCGAATTCCGCGAGCCCGTCGCCGAGGTCAATCGCGTGGTCGCGGAGATCCGCGACCAGGTCGACGTCCTGGTGGCGGAGTACCACGAGGGTGCCCTGCAGGGCGCGACGTCGGGAGGCACTCTCGACGACGCCCTCGCACAGGGGGGAGCGTTCGCGCGCATCGTGACGGAGACGGATGCCGACGTCGACGCGATCTTCACCGGTCACACCCACGAGGAATACGCGTGGGACGCCCCGATCCCCGGCGGCGAGGGCACGCGTCCGGTGCTGCAGACCGGTAACTACGGCGAGAACATCGGCCAGGTCGTGTTGACGATCGATCGCGCCAGTCGCGAGGTCGTCGGGCACGAGGCGCGCAACGTCCCGCGGCTCTCGGCCGAGGTCGTCGAGGACGACGACGAGCAGACCGCCGAGAACAAGGCGGCCCTCGATGCCGAGCTCATCGCGACCTACCCGCGCGTCGCCGAGGTCGCGGACATCGTCGACCGCGCCCTCGCCGAGGCCGAGCGGGTCGGGTCACGGCCGGTGGGATCGGTGTCGGCCGACATCACCACCGCCTTCCTCGGCGGATCGTACGTGGACGGCGTCTACACCGGTGGCGAGCGCGACGACCGCTCGAAGCAGTCCGCGCTCGGCAACCTCGTCGCCGACGCGCTGCTCGACACGCTCGCGGACCCCGTGCGCGGCGACGCCGACCTCACGGTGGTGAACCCGGGCGGTCTGCGCGCCGAGCTGCTGCGCGGCGACGACGGCGTGATCACCTTCGCCGAGGCCAACGCCGTGCTGCCGTTCGTGAACAACCTGGGCACGACGAGCCTGACCGGCGACCAGATCCGACGTCTGCTCGAGCAGCAGTGGGGCGACGCGGCGGGTCGCGCCGCGACGCTCTCGCTGAGCGTGTCGGAGAACGTGCGCTACACCTACGACGCGACGCGCGCTCCCGGGGAGCGCATCACCGGCGTGTGGATCGACGGGATGCCGGTCGACCCGACCGGGTCGTACCGGGTGGGCTCGTTCAGCTTCCTGCTGTCGGGCGGCGATGCGTTCACGGTGTTCGACGAGGGAACCGACGCGCGCGACTCCGGCCTCATCGATCGGGACGGCTGGATCGCCTACCTCACGGCCCACCCCGACCTCGCGCCGGACTTCACCGCCCGCGGTGTCGAGGTGAAGAACGCCCCGGCCGAGGTGGTGCGCGGCGCCGAGGCCGTCTTCACGGTCTCGGGTCTAGACCTCACCTCGCTCGGCAGCCCCGCGGCCACCGAGGCGAGCGTGACGGTCGGCTCCGCGGCGCCGCTGACGGTGCCGGTGCAGGAGGGAGCGGCCGCGGTCGCGCTCACGGTTCCCGCCGACGCGCCCGAGGCACTCGACATCACCGTGAGCACGGCGTCGGGCTCCACCGCGACCCTGCCGGTCCGCGTGGTCGACGGCTCGGAGGCGCCGAACAACGGCCCGGGCGGGCTCCCGCGCACCGGCGCCGACACGGCGTGGATGGGCGGCGGAGTCCTCGCGGCCCTCGCGTTCCTCGCTCTCGGTGTGGCCCTGCGGCGCCGCAGCATGCGCCGGGCGGACTGACCCGCGACGACGGAGGGACCCCGGATGCCGCGGCATCCGGGGTCCTGCCGTGTCAGGGCAGGCGCGGGGGAGCGGTCGATGCGCGCACGACCAGGCGCGTGGCCGCTTCGGTGCGGAGCGGCGCCTCGTTCCCCTCGATGATCGACAGGAGCAGGCGCGTCGCCTCGATGCCCTGGGCCTGCGGGAACTGCTCCACCGTGGTCAGGGCGAACATCTCTGCGTAGTCGTGCCCGTCGATGCCCACCACGCTCAACTGCGAGGGGACCGAGATCCCCATGCGGCGCGCGGCGATGATCACACCGATCGCGACCTCGTCGCACGCGGCGACGACCCCGGTGGGACGGGAGGCGGCATCCGCGAGGAACGACGCGGCGGCGGCGTAGGCGTCGGTGATCGTCAAGGTCGAGGGGACGTTGCGGATCCGGACCGTCAATCCGTGATCGTTCATCGCGTTGCGGTAGCCGATCGAGCGTTCGTCGACGTCTTTGGCGGGGGCGTCGGTCGGGGGAGTGCTGCCGACGAAGGCGATGTCGGTGTGGCCGAGGGCGATGAGGTGCTGCGTGATGATGCGCGTGATGCCGACGTTGTCGAGCCCGAGGGTGGGGATCTCGGCGAGGGCGTTGCCGATGCAGACCGTGGGCTTGCCGATTCCCACGAGTCGTTCCAGGTCGCGGTCCTCGGGCTCGAGGGCGACGGCGATCACGCCGTCGAATCGCTTGCGGGCGAGGTAGGTGGAGTAGAGGCTCTCGCGATCGCGCGATCCGGGCTCGGCGACGTAGAGCGTCACGTCGTATCCCTGCGGGATGAGCGACCGTTCCACGCCCTCGACGATCGAGCCGAAGTACCACCGATTGACCTTGGGGACGATGAGGGCGATGGTGCGCGTGCGCCCGGTCGCGAGGCTCACGGCGCTCGTGGACGGCACGTAGCCCAGCGCGGCGGCGGCGTCCGCCACGCGCTGCTTCGTGCTCTCCGAGACGTACCCGCCTCCGGTCAGTGCGCGACTGGCCGTCGACTTCGACACGCCCGCCAGGCGCGCCACGTCGGCGATTCCACTCATCCCGTCGTCTTCCTCGATGTGGGGTCGACTGCTGTGTCGATCTCGCGAAATCGTACTCGATGAACGCCGAAGATGGAACCGGTTCCCTGCCTTCTTCCCACGGTTTCGTGGCGAAAAGACGCTAGTTATGCGTTCGTGACCTGATCGTGTTGCGGTGTCTATGGTTTCGCTCTACGGTTGCCTGGAATCGGTTCCCGACGGGATCCGGTGCACCGACAGTGACTCGACGAGGAGGACCACATGGGCATGACACAGCGTCGCCGCCTACTGGCACCGCTAGCCCTGGCCGGCGTTGCCGGCATCGCTCTGGCCGGATGTTCGGGGGGACCCGGATCGACCGGAGGAGACAGCAACGGCGGAGGCGACTCGAACGTCGTCACCGTCTACGGGACGATCTCGGACACCGAGGCCGAACTGCTCGAACAGTCCTGGGCGGACTGGGAGAAAGAAAACAACATCGACATCAAGTACGAGGCGTCGAAGGAGTTCGAAGCGCAGATCGCGGTTCGCGCCCAGGGCGGCAACGCCCCCGACATCGCGATCTTCCCGCAGCCCGGCCTGATGCGCGACATGGCGGCCCAGGGCTTCCTGAAGCCCGCGCCCGAGGCTGTCGTCGACAACGTGAAGAAGAACTGGTCCGAGGACTGGGCCGGCTACGGCCAGTACGAGGGCACGCAGTACGGCGCCCCGCTCATGGCCAGCGTCAAGGGCTGGGTCTGGTACTCGCCCAAGCAGTTCGCCGACAACGGATGGACCGTGCCCACCGACTGGCAGGGCCTGCTCGACCTGACGGCGAAGATCCAGCAGACCACCAACACCCCGCCGTGGTGCATGGGCTTCGGCTCCGACGCGGCGACCGGGTGGCCGGGCACCGACTGGATCGAGGACATCGTCCTGCGCCAGTCGGGTGCCGACGTCTACGACAAGTGGGTCTCGAACGAGGTCAAGTTCACCGACCCGAAGATCGCTTCGGCGTTCGACGAGTTCGGCAAGATCGCGCTCAACCCCAACTACGTCAACGCCGGCTTCGGTGGCGTCGACACGATCGTGACCACGCCCTTCGGCGACCCGGCCACGGCGCTCGTCGACGGCAAGTGCGCGCTGCACCACCAGGCCTCGTTCTACGACGGGTTCATCACCGACGCCGGCGGCAAGGTCGCCGAAGACGGTGACATCTGGGCCTTCCTGACCCCGCCGTTCGACGCGAGCGCCAAGGGCAACGTCGTCACCGGTGGTGGCGAGATCGTCGGTGCGTTCAACGACAACGAGGCCACGCAGAAGGTGCAGGAGTACCTCTCCAGCGCCGACTGGGCGAACTCGCGCGTCAAGCTCGGCGGTGTCATCTCCGCCAACAAGGGCCTCGACCCGAACAACGCCTCGAGCGCGATCCTGACGCAGGCCATCACGATCCTGCAGGACCCCGCGACGACGTTCCGCTTCGACGCCTCCGACCTGATGCCGTCGGCGGTGGGAACGGGCACGTTCTTCAAGGGCATGAACGACTTCGTCAACGGCACGCCCACGGCGACCGTTCTCGAACAGATCCAGAGCGGCTGGCCCTCCAGCTGACAACGGATGCCACGGGGTCGCTCCTCTCCGCCAGGGGCGGCCCCGTCGGCTCCCTGAGCGTTCGTCGGCGCACTCGAAAGGTTTCCCATGCGCGAATTCCTCCAGTGGCTGAGCACCCTCTCGCCGTTCCTGGAGATCCCGATCATCATCGGGGTCTTCGTGGCGGTGGTCGGCCTCATCCTCTTCCTCGTGGAGATCGCCCCGCGTCGCGGGCGCGTCTACACCATCGTCCGGCTCGCGGCCTGTGTCGTGACCCCCGCCCTGGTGCTGTGGCTCCTGCAGTCCTACCAGTGGGCGATCATCGCGGCCGCGTTCGTCGGCCTCGGCTTCTTCTTCCTCGACATGCGGGCCCGCAAGGGCGCCGGCTCGCTGTTCCAGCTCGTCGCCTTCCTCGCCCCGGCGATCATCCTGCTCGTGGTCGGACTCATCGTCCCGGCCGTGCAGACCACCGGCCAGGCATTCTTCGACCGCACGGGCGACCGGTTCATCGGCCTCGACAACTTCGTCTGGATCTTCACGCAGCCCCAGGGTCTGCGTGTCGTGCTGAACACCATCGTCTGGGTCGTCATCACCCCGGTCGTCTCGACCATCGCCGGTCTCGCGTACGCGTACTTCATCGACAAGGCGCGCGGCGAGAAGTACTACAAGATCCTCGTGTTCCTGCCGATGGCGATCTCGTTCGTGGGGGCGTCGATCATCTGGCGCTTCATGTACACCTCGCGTCCCGCGGGGGAGCCGCAGATCGGCTTCCTCAACCAGGTCATCGTCTGGCTCGGCGGCCAGCCCGTGAACTTCCTCGCGGTGGAGCCGTGGAACACGCTGTTCCTCATCATCGTGCTCATCTGGGTCCAGACCGGTTTCGCCATGGTCGTGCTCTCGGCGGCCATCAAGGGCGTTCCGACCGAGCAGCTCGAGGCCGCGGAACTCGACGGCACCAACGCGTGGCAGCGGTTCATGAACGTCGTGGTCCCCGGCATCCGGGGCTCGCTCGTCGTCGTGCTGACCACGATCGCGATCGCCTCGTTGAAGGTGTTCGACATCGTCCGCACGATGACCGCCGGTACGAACAACACGTCCGTCATCGCCAACGAGATGTACACCCAGCTGCGCAGCTTCGAGCAGGGGCGTGCGGCCGCGTTCGCCGTCGTGCTGTTCGTGCTCGTGCTGCCCCTGGTCATCTACAACGCGGTGCAGCTGCGCAAGCAACAGGAGGTCCGCTGATGTCGGCCGTCACCCCCATCGACCTCCCGGTCGATCCGGACACGAAGAAGCAGCTCTCGCGGGGCGAGCGCAAGGCGGAGCGCGGCGTCGCCGCGGGCGCGAAGAAGCGCCTCAGCTCGCGCGGCGCCACGATCGCGGCGCTCGTGATCGCGGTGCTGTGGACGCTGCCGACCTTCGGACTGTTCCTGTCGTCGTTCCGCCCGCAGCAGCTCATCCAGAGCACCGGCTGGTGGACGATCTTCCAGAACCCGGGCTTCACGCTCGACAACTACGCCACCGCGCTGCAGGCCGGCAACAGCCAGCTGAACATGACCGGGGCGTTCGTGAACTCGATCGCGATCACGCTGCCGGCCACGATCATCCCGATCTCGATCGCCCTGCTCGCCTCCTACGCGTTCGCGTGGATGGAGTTCCGCGGGCGGAACATCCTGTTCATCCTCGTGTTCGCTCTGCAGATCGTGCCGATCCAGATGGCGCTCATCCCGCTGCTGCAGCTGTTCTCGGGCGGCACGATCTTCGGGGTCCCCGTGATCCAGGGGATGGGGCAGGCCGGCTACGCGCAGGTGTGGGTCGCGCACACGATCTTCGCCCTGCCACTGGTGATCTTCCTGCTGCACAACTTCATGTCGGAGATCCCGCGTGACGTGATCGAGGCCGCCCGCGTCGACGGGGCCGGCCACGGGCAGATCTTCTTCCGCATCATCCTGCCGCTGACGATGCCCGCCGTGGCATCCGTCGCCATCTTCCAGTTCCTCTGGGTGTGGAACGACCTGCTCGTGGCGTTGATCTTCGCCGACGGCAACGTCGCCCCGATCACCAAGCTGCTGGCCGAGATGACGGGAAGCCGTGGCCAGGACTGGTACCTGCTGACCGCGGGCGCGTTCATCGCGATCGTCGTCCCGCTGGCGGTCTTCATCGCCCTGCAGCGGTTCTTCGTCCGGGGTCTGCTGGCCGGGTCGACCAAGGGCTGAGCCTCCACGACAGAAGGGCGTGGCATCCGTTTGGGGGATGCCACGCCCTTCGGCGTTTCCGGGGCCGGGCGCGGGTCAGGCGCCGCAGGCGAGGCGCGACTGGATGTCGCGCATGGCGTCGATCTCGGCGGACTGGCCGGTGATGATCGCCTGCGCGACCTCGGCGACGCGCGGCTGGTCGCCGAGCTCGATGACGGCCTGCGCCATGGGGATGGCGCCCTGGTGGTGGCGGATCATCAGGGAGAGGAAGAGGCAGTCGGCGGGCCGGCCCTCGAGGGAGCGGAGCTGGTCGAGCTCGGCATCCGTGGCCATGCCCATCTGCGCGAGAAGCTCGTCCTGCGTGTACGCCGATGTGTCGCCGTGGCTGTGCGCGCCCGAGGCCTGCATCCACGTCATGAGCGGCTGAGGGGAGGACTGGGGAAGTCCCCACTGCACCAGCCAGCCGAACATCTCGCCGCGTTGGCCCGCCTGCGCGGTGGCGATGTCGTACGAGAGGGTGCGCAGCTCGTCGTCGTCGGTCTTGCGGTAGATCTCCATCGCCATCAGCACCGCTTGGGTGTGATGCACCTGCATGTCGCGGGCGAATCCGGCGTCCGCGGAGGTCGTGGAGGGATACGTGGGCGCGGCCGTCGCGCCGAACGCCGTGAAGCGTCCGATCGCGAAGGCCACGGCCACGATGGCGACGGTGACGACCGCGACCACGATCCACCGGACCGCGGGGCGTGCGACCGGGGCGTCGTCGGTCATATCAGGCCTTGCCGGGCCCGTCGATGGCGCCCGAGCACGCGGCGTTCGGCTCGGGCACGTTCTGGCTGCGCCAGTACTCGGTGAAGAACTCGCCGATGCGCGGGTCGGTGGGGGAGTCGACCTTCAGCTGGTGGTTCCAGCCGCTCACCGCGACGGGGGTGTCGAGACCGGGGTAGGGCGAGAGGATCGCGTAGCTCGAGGGCATGACGGCCTTGAGCGCGTCGATACCGGCCTGATCGACCTCGTCGGGGTTGTAGGTGATCCAGATCGCCCCGTGCTCGAGGGAGTGCACCGCGTTCTCGTTCTGCTGCGGCTCGGTGTAGACGCCGCAGTTCAGCCAGTACGGGTTGTGCGGGCCGCCGGCCGGAGGGTTCTGCTCGTACGTGACCGCACCCTGCACGTGATCGGACCTGTTCTCGAAGGTCTGCACGCCGTCGATCTGGCGACCGGTGCTGTTGCCGGCCTGGTAGCTCGTGGGCGGCTCCGGCGCGAAGACGAAGGAGGCCACGACGAGACCCACGATCGCCAGCCCGGCGGTCGATCCGACGACCCACCAGACGAGCTTCCCGCGCTTCCGGCGTGCGATCTCCTTCTGGTATTCGGCGAGCTTCGCCTGACGCTTCTGCTCGCGCTGCTGCTTGACGGTCAGATCGATCTCGGACTGCTTCGCCGGGTTTCCGCTGGTGCGTTTTTCAGGGGGAGGCGTCATGTGCTGTGGTCGTCTCTCTTCGGGGCGGGACACGTCGGCGCGGGCCGATTCGTCCAGCCTATGCGGATGAATACGGCGACGGCCTGGGAGGAACCCGCATGCCGGGATGGTGGGATGCACGGGCCGCGCGGTAGTATGACGATGTCGAATCGATTCGAGGTTCGACGATCCCCCATCTTTTTTTCGGCCCGACTCGTTCGGGCTGTCTGTGTTGCGAAACGAATTGACGCGTGCTCGATACTGCTTCTCTCCCCGTCGTCCCCTCGACCCCCGCGCCCGACCGCTCCCCGACCGGCGCCATCCGCACCCTCGGCAAGAACCCCGCGACGGCGCCGATCGTGCTGCACCCCGGTGACGCGATCCCCGCTTCCCGCCGTGTGCTGTACATCCTCGTCCTGGGCGCCTTGACGGCACTCGGCCCGTTCACCATCGACCTCTACCTCCCGGCGTTCCCCGTGCTGGAAGCGGATTTCCAGACGAGCGCCGCCGCGATCCAGCTCACGTTGACGGGCACGATGATCGGTTTCGCCCTCGGCCAACTGATCGTGGGTCCCCTCAGCGACAAGGTCGGTCGGCGGCTGCCGCTGCTCTCGGTCACCGCTCTGCACGTGGCGGCGAGCATCTTCGCCGCGTTCGCCCCGACCCTCGAGACCCTGTCGATCGCGCGCGTGCTCATGGGGGCGGGAGCCGCCGCGGGCGGTGTCGTCGCGGCGGCGATCATCCGCGACCTCTTCGGAGGACGCCGACTCGTGGTGATGCTGTCGCGCATGGCGATGGTCTCGGGTGTCGCTCCGGTGCTCGCCCCGCTCGCCGGATCGGCCCTGCTGCTGGTGATGGACTGGCGCGGGATCTTCGTGGTGCTCGCCGTGTACGGCGCGGTCATGCTCGTGTCCGCGGTGCTGTTCGTCCCCGAGACCCTGCCGCCGGCCCGCCGCAGCGGTCCCGGCACCACGACCGTCTGGCAGCGCTACGCGAGCGTCTTCCGCGATCGCGTCTTCATCGGCGTGCTCATCATCGGCGCGATGGCTTTCAGCGGACTGTTCTCGTACCTGTCGGCGTCGTCGTTCCTGTTCCAGGTCACGTACGGTTTCAACGCGCAGCAGTACGGTGTGCTCTTCGCGGTGAACTCGGTCGGTGTCGTGGTCGGCGTGCAGATCGCGTCCCGCCTGGCCGCGCGCTTCGGTCCCCAGTGGGTGCTCGCGGTGTCGACCATCGTCCTCGTGATCGCGGGTGGGACGATCGTCGTCACCGACCAGCTCGGTCTCGGGCTCTGGGGCACCGTCATCCCGCTGTTCTTCTTCATGACGGCGTGCGGCTTCACCTTCCCGTGCGCGCAGGTGCTCGCCCTCGATCGTCACGGCAAGGCGGCGGGGACGGCGCAGTCCATCATCGGCGCGGCGAACTTCGGCGTCGCGGGCATCATCTCGCCCGTCGTCGGGCTCCTCTCGGCCGGGGCGGGGATCACCGCCACGACCATGGCATCCGTCATGGTGGGCTGCGCGGTCATCGGCGTCGTCGCGCTCTGGGTCCTCGTGCGCCCGCGCACAGTGGAGCGCCTCGCGCCCTAAGAGCGGGCTGAGAACAGTAGCAGAACGCGCGTCGGCATCCCCGCGCGGGCGGCGAAGCGGCATCATGAGTCGATGGATGCCGAATCCGCCGACGCGTCGACCCCCACCCTCCGCTCCGAGCGCGTGCGCGGGATCATCGGTCTGACGCTCGTCGCCCTCGCGTGCGGGCTCGGTGCGTGGGTGTTCTTCCGGGGGCCCGCGCCGTTCGCGATCGACGTGTGGTGGAACCAGCTGTTCGTCGCGGCTCCCTCGCCGGTCCTGCTCACCTTCGCCCTGACGATGGACGCGATCGGCGGCCACTGGGTGGCGGTGTTCGTCGTGCCGTTGGGCGGGGCACTGCTGCTGTTCCTCGTCGGGCGACGATGGGGAGCGCTGTACTTCCTCGCCGCCTCGGTGGGGAGCGCGGCCATCGTGCAGGTGCTGAAGCACACGTTCGGTCGTGCGCGTCCCGAAGACATCCTCGTCATCTCCGACCACGGCTCCTTCCCCTCGGGGCACACGGCCAACGCCGCCACGGTCGCCGTGGTCGCTGTCGTGATCTTCCCGGCCGTGTGGGTGCGGATCGCGGGGATCGTCTGGGTCCTCGCGATGGCGTTCAGCCGCACCTATCTGCACGCCCACTGGCTCTCGGACACCCTGGGCGGGGCGCTCGTGGGGGCGGGGATGGCGCTGATCCTCGCGGCGTTCTTCGCGCACCTGCGCCTGCGCGACGACGACCGTCTCGCTGTGCGCCGGGCGATACGACGACCGGATGCCGCTGCCTCGGGCGCATCGTAGGCTGACCGCCATGAGCGACAACGGATCGTCGTCCCCCCGTCCGTCCGACGACCCCGAGGTCGCACGGTTGCGCGCCGCGGCCGAGGCCGCCGAGGCGGAACTGCGCCTCGCACGGGCCCGGGCGGACCTCGCCGAAGCGGAGGCCGCTGCGGCCCGGGCGCGCGCGGCGGCGAGCGGGGGTGCGCCGGCGGATGCGGACGCCGCGGATGCCCCGGCCCCGAGCGCCCCGGCTCCGGACGTCTCGGCCCCCGGCGGTGCGGGTCCGGACGCCTCGGCCGCCGTCCCGGCCCCGAGCGCCCCGGACCCGGCCCCGGACCCGGACCCGGCTCCGAGCCCCCCGGACCCGGCCCCGGACCCGGACCCGGCTCCGAGCCCCCCGGCCCCGGCCTCCACCCCCGCCCCGCTCAGCGAGGCCCAGGTCGCCGCGATCGCCGCCGGGTACGCCGCGGACGGCGCGGCGCTCGACCTCGGCGTGCTCGTGAACGGCGGGCCCGTGGCATCCGTTCCCGTCCGGATCCCGCTCGCGATGATCAATCGGCACGGACTGGTGGCGGGAGCGACCGGCACCGGCAAGACGCGCACGCTGCAGCTTCTGGCCGAGCAGCTCTCCGCCCAGGGCGTGCCCGTCTTCGCCGCCGACATCAAGGGCGATCTCTCGGGTATCGCGGCCCCCGGCGTCACGAGCGAGAAGCTCAGCGCGCGCACGGCCGCCCTGGGTCAGGACTGGTCGGCGCGGGCGTACCCCACCGAGTTCTTCGCGCTGGGCGACGACGCCTCCGCCGGCATCCCGGTGCGCGCGACGGTGTCGGGCTTCGGCCCGCTCCTGCTGAGCCGCGTGCTCGGGCTGAACGCGACGCAGGAGTCGAGCCTCGGCCTCGTGTTCCACTACGCCGACGAGAAGGGGCTGCCGCTGGTCGATCTTCCCGACCTGCGTGCGGTGCTCACCTTCCTCACCAGCGACGAGGGCAAAGACGAGCTGAAGGGGATCGGCGGTCTCTCCGCGGCCACGGCGGGCGTGATCCTGCGCGAGCTCGTGGCCTTCGCCTCCGCCGGAGCCGACACCTTCTTCGGAGAGCCCGAGCTCGACGTCTCGGTGTTCCTGCGCACCGCGCCCGACGGGGCCGGCATGGTGAGCCTCCTCGAGGTTCCGAACGTCGCCTCGCGGCCCGAGCTGTACTCGACCTTCCTCATGTACCTTCTCGCGGAGCTGTACGAGGTGCTGCCCGAGGTCGGCGACCTCGACAAGCCCAAGCTCGTGTTCTTCTTCGACGAGGCGCACCTGCTGTTCCGCGACGCCTCGAAGGCGTTCCTCGCCGCGATCACGCAGACCGTGCGGCTCATCCGATCGAAGGGGGTGGGCGTCTTCTTCGTCACGCAGACGCCGAAGGACGTCCCGGCCGACGTCCTCGGACAGCTCGGCTCGCGGGTCCAGCACGCGCTGCGCGCGTTCACCCCCGATGACGCGAAGGCACTCCGCGCGTCGGTGCGGACCTACCCCGACTCGGGGTACGACCTCGAGCGGGTGCTGCAGGAGCTCGGCACGGGCGAGGCGATCATCACGGTCATGAACGAGCGCGGAGCGCCGACGCCGGTCGCGTGGACACGGCTCTTCGCTCCCCGCGCCTCGATGTCGCCGATCCCCGCGGAGGCCATGGCCGCCGCCGTCGCGGCATCCCCTCTCTTCGCCGTGTACGGCACCCCGATCGACCCGGAGTCGGCGCGCGAGATCCTCGGTGCGCGCATGCAGGCCGCGGCCGACGCGCGGGCCGCGGCGGAGAGAGCGAAACAGGATGCCGCCGACGCCGCCGAGTACGCGAAGCAGAAGGCCGCGATCGACAAGGCCAACGCCGAGGCGCAGAAGAAGGCGCAACGCGAGTACGAGCGGATCCTGAAGAGCACGGCCGCACCGCGTCGTCGCGCGAGCGGTCCGACCTCGCCGCTCGACGACGTGCTGGGGCGCGGGGCGACGAAGAGCATCGTGACCGACGTGATCCGCGGTCTCTTCGGCACCGTCCGGCGGCGCTGAGGAGGGCCACCGGGGGCCTCGGCGGACGGATCGCGGATGCCGGGGGTCCGGCATCCACGATCCTCCGCCGTCAGGTGCGCCGGAGGGGGAGGGGCATCGTCGAGGTGTCGATGAGGGGGTCGGATTCCTGCCGGTCGACGAGGGCGGCGGCCTCGGCGGGCGTCTCCACCGCGGGAACCGAGCCGAGCAGGGGCCGCTTCGCGGTCTCGCGCATGGCGAGGAGAGCGACCAGGCCCAGCGCGGCGAACAGCATGATGTAGAACGCCGGCATGAGCGTGTTGCCCGTCGCGGCGATGAGGGCCTGACTGATGAGCGGGGTCGTGCCGCCGAACAGCGACACGGCGACGTTGTACGCCACCGCCATCGCTCCGAAGCGCGAGGCGGTCGGGAAGAGCGCCGGCAGAGCGGATGCCGAGATCGCGACGTAGAACGCCACGGGCACGGCGGCCATGCACAGGGCGACCATCACGGCCCACATCTCGCCGATCTGCATGATCAGGAACGCCGGGACGAGCAGGACGAGAGCGGACACGGCGGCGATCGCGTACACGGGCTTGCGGCCGATGCGGTCGCTCAGGCGTCCGATGAAGGGGAGAGCGGCCGACATCACCACGAGGACCGGGACCGTCGCGACAGCGGCGGTGAGGTTGGACACGCCGACCTCTTCTTCGAGGTAGACGGGCATGTAGCTCGTGAGCGCGTACCCGGCGGTGTTGGTCGCCGCGACCAGCGCGATGCCGATGAGCAGCGCGCGCCAATGGTGGCGGACGATCCCGCGCAATCCCTGACGGGCCAGGGGATCGTCGTCGGCGCGCTCGTCGACGGCGTGCGTCTGCTCGAACGACGGGGTCTCGGGGATGCGCAGGCGGAACCAGATGGCCACGATGCCGAGGGGGATCGCGAGGAGGAACGGGATGCGCCAGCCGTACTCGACCATGGCATCCGGACCCGAGATCGCGGTCGTGATCGCCGTGACGATCGCCACGGCCGACGCCCCGGCGGCGAAACCGATGTACGACCCGACGTCGAGGAACGACGACCAGAAGCCGCGGGTGCGGTCGGGGGAGAACTCCGAGACGTACGTCGTCGCTCCGGCGTATTCGCCGCCGGTCGAGAAGCCCTGCACCATCTTCAGCACGTAGAGCGGCACGATCGCCCACAGACCGATCGCGGCCGAGGTCGGGAGCAGGCCGATGAGGGCGGTGGCCGCGGCCATCATCGCCATCGTCAGGAAAAGCACCTTCTGCCGACCGATCCGATCGCCGAGCGGGCCGAGGACGAAGCCGCCGAACGGACGCACGAGGAAGGAGATGGCGAAGCCCAACAGGGTGACCAGCAGGCCCCACGGGTCGGGGAGGTCGGAGGTGAAGACGACCGACAGGGTCACGGCGAGATAGCCGTAGATCCCGAAGTCGAACCACTCCATGAAGTTGCCGACGACGGTGCCGCCGATGGCCGTGCGCACGCGTTTCTTGTCGACGACGATGACGTCGTCGACCTCGAGGCGCGGGGTGGGGGATGCCGAGGGGGGATTCTCGTTCATCCTTCTACCCCTACCCCGGCTCGACGGGAAATTCCAGTCGAGCCGGGCGCCGAGGGTCGGGGTGTAGGGGGCTCAGGAGAACGCGAGCGTCTCGTCGCCCCACGCGCGCCGGAGGTCGCCGTCGAGATCGTCGACCACGACGTCGTGCCGGTCGATCACGAGCGTCGCCCGGGCGTTCTCGCCGGTGACGGAGAACCTCGGCCAGTCGACGCCGTCCGGCGCCGACGGGTCCTCGCCGTGGGCGAAGGCGGTCCATCTCGCCTGCATCCGGGCCGAGATGAGTTCGGCCACCCGTCGCCCGCCCAGCCGGAACGTGAGGTCCTTCGGCCCGCTCACGAGGTTGCCCCACAGGTACGGGAGCTCGCTGGCGTGCGTGGCGCCGAGACCGATCAGGCGCAGGAACGGCGACGCGTGATCGAAGCGGTACAGCCAGACCGGGGCGGCGGTGCCGTGCCCCTCGGCGATCCACAGCGTCGGCAGGCGGAACCCGATGTCGCGGGCCACCCCCAGACCGATCGCGCGGTGGCGCACGTGCTCGTACGCGGTCAGCACCTGGTCGCGGGTGGGCAGCTCCACGCCCGGATTCTCGGATGCCATGTCGGCGAACATCTGATCGATGCGCTCGCCCGTGATGGGGATGAGGGGCGACTTCATGAACGAGAAGAGCGACGCCTCGTCCTTGTTCGTGCCGATGAGGAGGGGGACCGGGATGCCGCGCCCTTCGCGCAGCACCGTCACCGGGGCCTCGGGAAGCAGGTCACCGTCGATCACCGGGGCGAAGGCGAGGGTCCCGGGGTCGGTGGTGGGCACGGCGGTGTAGACGGCCTGACCCGCCGTGACGACACGGTCGGAGGGCGTCGAACGCAGCGTGTCGGCGGCATCGGGATCGGTCGGGTCGACACCGAGCTCGGCGAGGAACTGCTCGGCGACGCGACGGGCGCGGTCCGTGCCGTAGACGCTGGAGGCGGGGGAGGACTGCGCGATCGCCCGGTGGAAGAGCCCGGCGGCCGAGGGCACGGCCAGCAGGGTCGTCACGAGCCCGCCTCCCGCGGACTCGCCGAAGATCGTCACGCGGTCGGGGTCCCCGCCGAACGCGGCGATGTTCCGCTGCACCCAGCGCAGCGAGAGCAGGACGTCCTTGAGGGCGAGGTTGCCGTCGAAACCGCTGCCGGCGAGGGCGTGCGAGAGATCCACGAAGCCCAGCGCGCCCAACCGGTAGTTCACCGTGACGACCACGACGTCTCCGGATGACACGAGAGACGTCGCGTCGTACGTGGGCTGGCGCGAGGAACCGAACGTGTACGCCCCTCCGTGCAGCCAGACCATGACCGGTCGCGGAGCCGCCGTCTCGCCCTCGGGGACCCAGACGTTCAGGGACAGACAGTCCTCGTCTTCGACGGCACCCTCGCCGAGCGGGATCGCCGGATTCGTCGGCTGCGGGCAGGCGGGGCCGAAAGCGATCGCGCTCGTCTCGCCATCGGCATCCGGAACCGCGATCGGATCGCGCCAGCGCCGCTCGCCGACGGGCGCGAGAGCGAAGCGGATGCCGCGCCACGAGATCACTCCGCGATCGGTGAGGCCGCGGAAAGTGCCGGCGGGGGCGGTGACGAGGGTGGGGTCGACGGCGTTCATGGGACTCCTCACGCGATGAGCTGATGGATGAAGTGTGCCGCCTCGTTCGCGGCGAGAACGGCGAACAACACGGTCATGATCACGGCGTTGTGCGCGATCATCTCGTTCTTGAGTCGGTCGAGCACGCCCACGGCACCGGGGATGCCGGTCGTCCCCAGCAGGGTGGGGACGATGAGCGTGATCGTCCCGACCACCGCGAGGATCACGCAGAGCGCGATGGTCAGCGCCGGCGACGAGTGGGACGCGCCGATGAGGGCACCGCCCTTGAGCTCGAGCGGGAGGTTCTTGCTGTTGGTCGCCGCCATGAGCAGGCCGAGGCCGGCCGCGCGCGCGGGGGTGATCGCGTCCATCGCGGCGAGCCAGCTGGGCGGTGCGGCGGCCGCACCGGGCTTCGGGCGCCCGCGCCAGCTGAGGACCGCCATGACGCTGAAGCCGACCGTGAGCACTCCGCCGAGGACCAGCACCACGATCCGTCCGCCGGCGCCGTTCGATCCGGCGGAGGCCCCGGCGGAGGTCGCCGCGCCCACGGCGATGGCCGCGAGGGTGATGACGAAGAACGTCGCGGTGTAGATGGGAGCGGCGATGCGCCCGCGCGCGGAGAGCAGGATCGCGACGACCGCCACGATCGGCAGGGGCGAGATCGCCATGCCGACGGCGAGAGGAAGGAGGGGAGTGAGCTCGGACATCGCCGCCGAGGCTACGCCGGCTCCCTCCGGCGGCGAGGGTCATGTTCGGTGGACACGACAGAACCGGGGGCGACGGCGAAGATCGCGACGAGAGCGGTCGTCTCGGGCGCCGCGACGAGTCGCGCGCCGAGGGCATGGACGCGCGAGCCCGCACGCAGCTGCGCGCGCGGCGGCGGGGCCCCGGGCGAGACGAGCTCCACCCGCAGTCGAGGGCCGGCGGCGGTCTCGACCACTCGCACATCGACGTCGGCCCGTCGTTCGCGCGCGTGCTTCGCGGCGTTCAGCAGGCCCTCGGCCACGACCTCGACGACGTTCCGGGCGAGCGCCGGGTCGGTGCGCAGCACGCGCTCGACGTCGTCGTCCACCCGCGCCCGCACGGGCATCGCGCGCCCCCAGGTCTGCACGAGCGCGTCCAGGGCGACGGGCGTCTCGGACACGGGCGCGTCCAGCGCCCCGCGGACGTCCGTCGCCACGGACCTCATCGACGCGAGGAAGGTCGCGATCTCCGTCGGTGCGGCGTCGGGGTGGGTGAGCGCGAACGACACCGTCTCTCCCTGCACGTCCCGGTGCAGACGTTCCGCCGCCGCGAGGAGCGCGCCGCGGAACCGGCGCGTCTCGAGGTCGTCGGCGCGAGCCCTGTCCGTGACGGCGGCCGACAGCCGGCGGCGCTCCCTGTGCAGCGCGTACCGGCCGCCGCGCGCCGCGGTCAGCGCGAGGGCGAGAGCCGGGTACACGAGGGCGGGCACGACAGCGGCGGAGAGGGGGACGCCCTGCGCGACGGCCACCGTGCTGAGGATCACGCCGGTGAGCAGCGTCACCGCCGCGTAGGCGCGGGCCGTGGCCGCGCGGTGACGCCGGAGAGCGGGCAGGCGGACGAGCAGATCGCCGGCCGCGCCGCACGCGAGACACACGAGCAGCCCCTGCACCAGCTCTGCGGGCGGCACGCTGCGCAGGGCGTAGGGCGTCACCGCGACGGCGTAGATCGCCGCCGTCAGCGCGACCGGGGGAAGACGCAGGGTCTGTGATCGGGGTGCCCGGGAAGACGGCATCCGATCCCCTCGCCCGGGGCGCGGTGTGGTGCGCGTCTCGGGTGCGGTGTCCACGATCTCGTGCGCACGCGCCGTGAGCGCGTGCGCCTGGGCGCGGACGTCGGTTGCGAGGGCGCGGACCGCGTCGAGCGTCGGCGGCCTCTCCGCCCCGAGGACGCGGGCCGCGTCGTCGAGATCGCGACGCGCACGCGCCGCGTAGTCGTGAGCGCGCGTGTCGGCGGCCCGCCACTGCGCCAGCACCTCGCGCAGCAGAGCGTTGGTCTCGCGGATGGAGCGCGCGGCATCCACCAGCGTCGCCGTCCCGAGCAGGGCGATCGTCCAGACCGCCAGATTCGTCCCTGCGCGGAACGCGAGGGCCTCGGGGCCCGGGATCGGAAGCGACAGCGCGGAGGAGACCGCGTCCTGCAGCACCGGTCGGGCCAGCGCGGTGACCACCAGCGTGGTGCCGACCAGCAGCGCGCGTCCGCTCGCCCGGCTGATCCGTCGCTCCGCGAGTGCCACGATCGCCCAGGGGGCGGCGAAGGCGATCGCGGTCAGCGCGGAGATTTCGAGGCGCTCCGCGATCGACAGCCCGGCGGGCAGCGGCGCGACCACGGTGAGGGAGAGGACGGCGATCGCGACGAAGGTCCACCGTGTGACGAAGCGGCCGCTCGTCACCACGCGTGCCGCCGCGAGCAGCGGATTCCTCACGGGGTCGAGCCGAACTCGGCCAGGTACAGCCCGCTCGCCCGCACGCGCGGGCTGGTCCCGGGGGCGCCGCTCACCCCGAGACGATCGAAGATGCGGCTCACGGCCCGCTCCACGGCGCGCGTGCTGATTCCGCGCTCGCGGGCGATCTCGGCGTTGGACCACCCTCGCGCGACGAGAGCGAGCACCTCGATCTGACCCCGTGTGAGAGCCGCGAGGGGCGACGAGCGGGTAGGGGCGGGGACCGCGGACGGCACGCTGGACGAGAGCGCCGCCTCGATCGCGTCGACGACGACCTCGGCGGAGGTGACGTCGAGCTTGGAGACGAAGACGGCGCCGGGCGGCCCGAGCGTCCCCGCCCCGGCCGCTGCGGCGGGGAAGCTGCTGAGGAACACCACGGCGAGATGGGGAGCGAGTCCGGTGAGCATCGTCGCCAGCTCCCGCCCCGAGGGCCGCGAGCCCAGATCGATGTCGGTCAGGAGCACGTCGGGGTCGGTCTCGGCGAACGCGGTCGTGGCCTCCGCGGCATCGGCGGCGGCGGTCGTCTCGAAGCCGCGGTGCGCGAGCATGTCGCACAGGAGGGCGCGCATGGCGGGCTGGTCCTCCACCACGAGGACGCGCCTCGCCCACTTGGTCACCACGGCCTCACCCTAGTGCCGTCAAGCCCCCCGGGATGTCGGACGCCCGGCGTACCGTGTCGGGCATGAGCGAGCTCACCACCCCCACCGGACGTGAACCGGCCCTCATCGCCCAGCCCCGTGCCGACGGGTCCGCGCCCCGCGCCCTCGTGCTCGGTGCCACGGGGTACCTGGGCGGCCGTCTCGTGCCTCGCCTGCTGTCGGCCGGGTACCGGGTGCGCGTCCTCGCGCGCGATCCCGCTCGCGCCGAGGCCTTCCCGTGGGGCGCCGACGTCGAGGTCGTCCGCGCAGACGCGACCGACGCCGAGGCGGTCCGGACGGCGGTCGACGGCGTCGACATCGTCTACTACCTGATCCACTCGATGGGCGGCGGTAAAGACTTCGAGAACACCGACCGGCGGGCGGCCCGGACGGTCGCGGCCGCGGCGGCCGCGGCATCCGTCAGCCGGATCGTCTACCTCGGCGGACTGCATCCGCTCGACGCTCCGCTGTCTCCCCACCTGCGCTCCCGTGTCGAGGTGGGGGAGATCCTGCTCGCCAGCGGGGTGCCGACGCTCGTGCTGCAGGCCGGCGTGGTGATCGGATCGGGCTCGGCGTCGTTCGAGATGGTGCGTCACCTCACCGACGTCCTGCCGTACATGCCCGCGCCGAAGTGGGTGCGCAACCACATCCAGCCGATCGCGGTGCGCGACGTGCTCCACTACCTGCTCGGGGCGGCGCGGGTCGCCCCGAACGTGAACCGCGCGGTCGACATCGGCGGCCCCGACGTTCTGCGCTACGGGCAGATGATGAACGGGTACGCGCTCGAGGCGGGCCTCCATCAGCGCCCGATCGCCTCGCTCCCGGTGCTGACCCCGCGTCTCGCCTCGCACTGGGTGAACCTCGTGACCCCGATCCCGAAGGCGATCGCACGGCCCCTGGTGGAGTCGTTGCAGAACGACTGCGTCGTGAAGGACCGTGCGGTCGACGACCTCATCCCGCGCCCCGAGGGCGGGCTCATGCCCTATCGCGCGGCCGTCAAGCTCGCCCTGCGCCGCGTGAACGACGACACGATCGAGACGAGCTGGCAGGATGCCGAGGTCTCGGGCGTTCCGAGCGACCCGCTGCCGAGTGACCCCGACTGGGCGGGTCGCCTGGTGTACACCGACATCCGTACGATGCACACGACCGCGAACGCGGCGCAGCTGTGGTCGGTGATCGAGGGCATCGGCGGCGAGAACGGCTGGTACTCCTCTCCGTTGCTCTGGGCGATCCGCGGGTGGATGGACCGCCTCGTCGGCGGCGTGGGCCTCGCCCGCGGGCGCCGGAGCCGGTCGGTGGTCACCGTCGGCGACGCTCTCGACTTCTGGCGGGTCGAGGCGATCGAGCCCGGCCGCCTGCTGCGGCTCCGGGCCGAGATGAAGGTCCCCGGCGGCGCGTGGCTCGAACTGCGGGCCACTCCCGAGGGCGACGAGGCGCGGTTCGATCAGCGGGCGCTGTTCTTCCCGACGGGTCTCGCCGGCCGACTGTACTGGCTCGCCGTCCTGCCGTTCCACGGCCTCATCTTCAGCGGCATGGCCCGACGCATCACGGCGGCGGCCGAGCACGTGCAGCGCGAGGATCCGGAGCCGCGAGCGGAAGCCGGACGCATCGCGCCGGAGGTTCCCGAGGTCGAGACGGTCGGCGGGTGAACGGGTGCTCCCGCCGTCGCGGGCTCCGCGCCGTCGGTCGCGCTTAGGCTGATCCCGTGCCGCATGTCGCTCGCGTGATCACCGTCTCCGACCGTTCCGCCGCCGGACTCCGAGAAGACCGCGGCGGTCCGCTCGCCGTGTCGCTGCTCCGCGACGCCGGCTTCGACTGCGCCGACGCGATCGTCGTGCCCGACGGCGCCGACAGTGTCGAGACCGCCCTCCGATCCGCCGTCGCGGCCGGGCCCGGGCTGGTCGTCACCACCGGCGGCACGGGCATCGCCCCGCGCGATCGAACGCCCGAGGGCACCGCACGGGTGCTCGATCGCGACCTCCCCGGCATCGCCGAGGAGCTTCGGCGTCGAGGTCTCTCCGACACCCCGTTGTCGATCATCTCGCGGGGGCTCGCCGGCATCGTCGACCCCGGCACCCTCATCGTCAACCTTCCCGGGTCGACGAGGGCCGTGGCATCCGGGATCTCGGTGATCGCCGAGATCGCTCCCCACGTGCTCGACCAGCTCGCCGGAGGAGACCACGCATGAGTGCCGTCCGCATCGCCCGCCTGTCCGAGGAACCGCTCGACCTGGACGCGCACCTCCGCGCCGTCGAGGACGACGCGTCCGGGGCGGTCACGACGTTCGTCGGCCGCGTCCGCAACACCGATCCGGATGCCGCCGACGCGGTCATCGCTCTCGAGTACAGCGCTCACCCCGATGCGCCCGCCGCGCTCGAGCGCATCGCCGCCGCCGCCGCGGAGGGGACCGACGCGATCGTGGCGGTCAGTCACCGCGTGGGCCGGCTCGACGTGGGGGAGGCCGCCGTCGTGATCGCCGTGGCATCCGGGCACCGCGCCGCCGCGTTCGAGGTGTGCCGCACGGTGATCGAGACGATCAAGACCGACCTGCCCGTGTGGAAGCGGCAGGTCGAGGCCGACGGGACGACGCAGTGGAAGGGTCTCGGGGGGTGATCACCGGCACCGGCTGCGCCTCGATTCAGGCGATGATCTCGGTGGATCCGGGCACGTCGTTGTGGGAGGTGATGCACCGAGCTCGCGTTACGATCACCGCATGATCCATCAGTTGCGTATCTACGAGGTAGACCCCGCTCTCGTGGAACAGTTCGACAAGCGATTCAAGAGCCATGCGAAGCGCATCATGGAGCGGTATGGGTTTCACATCGAGTCGATGGGGTACTCCCGCGAGGCTGAGCGCATCGCGATCCGGGTCGTCTGCGGACCGCGCGTCCGGCGGAGAGCGACATTCCGTGCGGCCTTTCTCCCTCGGGTCTGGGGTATGTGTGTATCACAAGTGATACTATAATTAGCGTGAACGGTGATCTTCCTGTCGGCCTCGAAGAGGTGCTCGACTCTGCGGCGCGGTTGCAGGAACTGGTTCCGGATGCCGTTCTCGTCGGCGGGTCGGCGGCCGCACCGTACGCGCGTCACCGCATGTCGGCAGACCACGACCATGTCCTCGCGGATCTGCAGGATCGGTTCGACCTCGTGCTCGAGGCGCTGGAACGGGACGGCGAGTTCGTGCTCAACCGCGCCGTCCCGGGGAAGATCATCCTCGGCGAGCTGGGTGGCATCGAGGCCGGCGTGCGCCAGCTGATCCGCCGTCGGCCGTTGGAGGTTCAGCGGGTGACGCTTCCTTCGAGTGCCGAGATCACCGTGCCGACCCTCGGGGAGATTGCCCGCATCAAGGGCTTCCTCATCGTCAAGCGCAATCAGATGCGCGATTACCTCGATGTCGCAGCACTGTCCGGGGCATTCGGTGGCGGCGAGATCGGTGCGGTCCTCAGGGGAATCGACGAATACTACACCGACCCCTCGCATCCCGACGATCGTCCCGTGCAGGCTCAGCTTGCCCGCCAGCTCGCCGCTCCTGTGCCGAAGGACCACCGCGCGATCGCCGGACTCGCGACGTACAAAGGGCTCGTGCCCCGATGGCGCCAGTGGAACGACGTCGTGGCCGAGTGCCGCGCCCTCTCCGCCCACCTGATCTGATCGGAGCTGCCGTGCCACTGCGTTTCCGCAACATCGACGCAACACCCGACGATCCCGTCGGGGCGTGGGGATTCGAGGGGATGCTGGCCGCGATCGACCGCGGGTACGCGGTGGACTGGCGCAAACTCATCGAAGCGGTGGCAGACGATCCCGAGCTGCGTGTGCTCTACGAGGATGCTCGTGCGGCGGCCGAGTCGGAGGCGACGGTGGCGCTGCTCGACGCTGCCCTCGCCGCGCGGGCGCGGTCGCCGGAGGAGGAGGCCCGAGACCGGCTGCGTGCGGCATTCCGCGGCACGCGCCTCACGCAGGCTCAGCTCGCCGCACGCCTCGGAACCTCAAGACCGCGCCTCACCTCCTATCTGAGCGGGGCGGTGACCCCGTCGATGGATGTGTTGGTCGCGATCGAGGCCATCGCCCGGGAACGGCAGGCGCCGTCGCTCGCCGCGCACCTCGAACTGGTGTAGCCGCGGGGGCTCGCGTCATCGAATATCGGAGATTCGCGGTCTTCTCGCAAGATTCCGGCCGATTTCTGCGAGTTCCGCGGAAGCGTGCGAGGGCGACGGCGACGCAGCCGCGGCGGGGTCGCGACGGGTCAGCCGCCCGCGAAGGGGGGCAGGACGTCGACGTGTGTGACACCCGTGAGCGGGGCGTCGTCGTCGTGACGCGTGCCGTCGAGGAGCACCGCGCAGCGGTCCAGGATGCCGCCGAGGGCGGGGTGATCGGTGACGATGGCCGCGCGCAGGGCGGTGAGCGATGACTCGGGGCGGTCCTCGACGTCGGTGCCCGCGGCCTCGGCGGCGGCGGCGAAGTAGCGGACGCGGACGGTCATGCGGAGGCTCCCTCGGGTTCGCCCGGCCGCACCCAGTCGCCCGACTTCCCGCCGGTCTTCGACACGATGCGCACGTTCTCGATGGACGTGCCCTTGTCCATACCCTTCACCATGTCGACGATCGCCAGGGCGGCGACCGAGACGCTGGTGAGCGCCTCCATCTCGACGCCGGTGCGATCGGCGGTTCCGACGGTGGCCTCGATCTCGACCCCCTCGTCGGTGATCTCGAGGTCGACCGAAGCGCGGTGCACGCCGATGACGTGCGCGAGCGGGAGGAGCGTGGGGGTCGACTTCGCGGCCTGGATCCCGGCGATCCGCGCCACGGCCAGCACGTCGCCCTTCGGGGCGGTGCCGTCGCGGAGAGCGGCCACGACGTCGGGAGCGCAGCGGACGAACCCGCGCGCGGTCGCGGTGCGGACGGTGGGCTGCTTGAGGGTCACGTCGACCATGCGGGCGTGGCCCGCGGCATCCAGGTGCGTGAAGGTCATGGAATCAGCATGACATCGAGGGCGTCGCCCACGGACACGGTGGACACCTCGGCGGGGATGATCGCGAACGCCTCGGCGCGGGCGAGGGATGCCGCGAGGTGCGAGCCCGAGCCGCCCGCCGTCGCGGGGCGTACGGTGCCCGCGACGAGGTCGATCGCGGCGGGGAGGTACTGCCGGCGTCCGGGCGGTGTCGTCCAGGTCTCGGATGCCGTGAGTCGGGCGACGCGTCGATCGATGACCGCGCGACCCTGCAGCGCCAGCAGCGCCGGGCGGACGAAGACCTCGAACGAGACGGCGACGCTCACGGGGTTGCCGGGCAGCCCGAACACCAGTCTCCCGTCGGGGAGCGCCCCGAACGCCTGCGGCTTGCCGGGCTGCATCGCGACCTTCTCGAAGGCGATGCGGTCGCTCAGTGCCAGCCGCACGGGCTCGTAGGCGCCGGCGCTGACTCCGCCGGTGAAGACGACGACGTCGGCACGGCTCGCACGGGCAAGGACCGTCTCGATCCCCGCCGGGTCGTCGCCGACGCGGTCGATGAGCTCGATGTCGGCGTCGGCACCGCCGACGAGGGCGGCGAGCAGCGTGGCGTTCGAATCGGGGGTCTGCCCGCGGGCCGGGGTGGTGCCGGGGGCGACGAGCTCGCTGCCGGTCGAGACGATCGCGACGCGCGGGCGCCGGGCGGCGCTCACGGTGTCGACGCCGGCCGCGGCGGCGGCGGCCAGGGCGAACGGGCCGAGACGCTCGCCGGCCGCGAGCACGACATCGCCGGCGCGCGTGTCGCCCCCGCGTCGACGGACGAAGGCTCCCGCGGCCGCGGGGGCGCGGAGCACCTCGACGGTGTCGAGCGAGTCGGCGAGGCCCCCGGCGGTGTCCTCGAAGGGGACGATCGCGTCGGCGTCGGCGGGAACGGCGGCGCCCGTCATGATGCGGGCGGCCTCGCCCGGCGCGAGCGCGGGGTCGTCGGCGGTGCCGGCCGGCAGATCGGCGACGACGCGCAGAGTCGCCGGGGAAGCGGCATCCGCTCCCTCGACGTCGGCGAAGCGGACCGCGAAGCCGTCCATCGAGGAGTTGTCGAAACCGGGCAGGTCGTGCGCCGCGAGGACGGGCTCGGCCAGGGTGCGGCCGGCCGCGTCGGCGAGCGGTACCGTCTCGGCGGGCAGGAGCGACACGGCGGCGAGGACGCGGGCGCGGTGCTCTTCGACGGTGAGGAGAGTGGTCACGACGTGATCCTTCCGGACGGCGCGGTGGGAAGCGGGGCATGCCAGGACGTGGGGTCGTGTGGGGTCGTGGCCTCCCGCGCGCTCCGCGCTGCTCCCGGGAAACGCTGACCTGCGCCGTGTGTCCGGCGCGAGCGTGTCGCCGCGGACATCTCGCGCGAGTCACCGGGGGCCGTCACGGTCGCCTCGCGGGGAGAGGGGGATCACATCCTGGCGGGCGCGCAGGGCGTCGATGACGACGAGGCGACCCAGCAGGGGGTCGCCCGCGCCGGTGACGAGCTTGATCGCCTCGGTCGCGAGGAGCCCGCCGACCTGCACGCACAGCGAACCGAGCACGCCGACCTGGGCGCACGTCGGCGGTTCGCCGGCGGATCCCGTGGGGAACAGGTCGCCGAGCACGACGGGGGAGTGCCCCTCGGGCGGGGCCGACCAGAACACCGTCACCTGCGCGGCCCACTCCTGCACCGCACCCCAGACGAGGGGGATGCCGAGGGCCTCGGCCGCGGCGGCGACCGCCTCGCGCGTGTCGAAGGTGTCGCTGCCGTCGATGACGAGATGGGCGCCGGCGAGCAGCTCGACGGCATTGTCGGAGGTCAGCCGTACCGTTCGTTCATGGACGACGGTCAGCGGCGAGAGATCGCGCACGGCGCGCGCGGCCGACGCGGTCTTCGGGGTGCCGATGTCGTCGACGCGGTGAGCGAGCTGTCGCTGCAGGTTGGTGCGTTCGACCGTGTCGTCGTCGATGATCACGAGTTCGCCCACCCCGGCCGCGGCGAGGGCGAGAAGCACGGGAGAGCCGAGCCCGCCGGCGCCGATCACGGCGATACGGGCGGCCGCGATCCTCCGCTGCCCCTCTTCGCCGATCGCCGCGAGGACGGCGTGGCGGGCGGTGCGGATCAGCTCTTCCGGGGCGAGGGATGCCACCGGATCGACGAGCGGCCTCATCCGCCGATCGCGCTCATCGTGCGCTCGGGCTGGACGAAGTCGGGGCGCGCGAGTCCGACGCGATCGGAGCCGTGGGCGCGGGGCTTGGCCCACATGGCATCCCGCCAGATCTGGGCGATCCCCTCGTCATCGGCGCCCTCGCGGACGGCCGTGAGCAGATCGGTCTCCTCGTGCGAGAACAGGCACGAGCGCACCTTGCCGTCAGCGGTCACACGCGTGCGCGTGCAGGCGGCGCAGAAGGGTTCGGTGACCGAGGAGATGATGCCCACGTGCCCGGCGACGGCGGTCTCGCCGGGGCGGCGCACCTCCCAGCGCTCGGCGGGGGCGGCTCCGCGGCCGCGCGGATCGGCGGTGAGAGTGAAGGCCTCTTCGATGGCGGCGCGGATGTCGCGGGCGGGGATGACGTTCGTGGCGCTCCACGAGCGGTCGCCGTCGAGCGGCATGTCTTCGATGAAGCGCATCTCGAAGCCGTTCGCCACGGCCCAGTCGACGAGCGGCACGATCTCGGTGTCGTTCACGCCCGCGAGCAGGACCGCGTTGATCTTGATCGGCCCGAGGCCCGCCGCGCGGGCGGCCTGGAGCCCCGCGAGCACTCTGTCGAGGTGGGGGCGTCGCGTGAGTTCGGCGAAGGTCTCGGGGTGGAGGGTGTCGAGCGAGACGTTCAGGCGCGTGAGGCCCGCGTCCTTCAGCGCGTGGGCCCGTTGGTCGAGGCCGACGGCGTTCGTGGTCATCGAGATCGGCAGGTCGGGGTTGTCGGCGCGGATGCCGGCGATGATGTGCTCGAGATCCTTGCGCACGAGTGGCTCGCCGCCGGTGAGGCGAAGCTCCTCGGCGCCGAGCGAGCGCACGGCGACGCGCACGATGCGGCGGATCTCGTCGGCGCTCATGAGCTGCGCCTGCGGGAGCCACGGCATTCCGTCGGCCGGCATGCAGTACGTGCAGCGCAGGTTGCACTTGTCGATGACCGAGACGCGCAGGTCTGTCGCGACGCGGCCGAAGCGGTCGAGGAGGCCGCCTTCGCGCGGGGCGCCGGTCGCGGGCCGGGCCGTCGGGCGGGATGCCGGGGCCCCGGTCGCGGGGAGGGCGGTGGCGCCCGAGGCGGTCACGGTCGCGCCGAGCGACACGGCGACCGGCCGTCGCGTCGGGCTCGTGTGCTCGGCATCCATGGGTCGAGCCTAGGCGAGCGCGTGGGGGGTGAGGGCGGTCGGGTGCGTGGTGCGCCGCGTACGGCGCGTGTGGCCGTGAGACGGCATGCTGCTGACGACTCGGTTGCAGGGTGCCGCCGACTTGTCAGCGGGATGCTGTTTCGGCGCGCGGCGCGCGGCGCGGATCCCGGGCCGATGGCGCGAGCCCCGGGCCCCGAGCCCCGGCCGCGGAGCGCGCGGCCTCGGCCGCGGCGGGTACGGTCGTCGCATGCCGAACACCTTCCGCATCGCCACGGCCGCCCGACTGCTCGGGGTCAGCGACGACACCGTGCGGCGGTGGATCGACCAGGGGGTGCTGCCGACGACCGGGGCCTCGCCCGTCGAGATCCCGGGGGCCGCTCTCGCCGAACGCGCGGTCGTGCTCGCCGATGAACCCGACGACCCCACGGGTATCGCCTCGAGTGCACGGAATCGCTTCGTCGGCATCGTCACGCGCGTGCAGATCGACGGCGTCATGGCGCAGGTCGACCTGCAGTGCGGTCCGCACCGGGTGGTCTCGCTCATGTCGGCCGAGGCCGCACGCGAGTTGGCCCTCGAACCGGGTGCGCTCGCCGTGGCCTCGGTGAAGGCGACGGTCGTGACGGTGGAGGCCCCGCGCGACTGAGCGGTCCGGGCGCGGAGCGGGCGAAACTCCGGAGTTCCGCGGTCGCTCGGCGCCGAAGGGCGGGATGGATGCCGCCTACCGACGATTTCTCCGGAGTCCGGCCCGGCGCGGGCCCCGGAAGCGGGCCACGTCGAGGGCGGGTCGCGACCAGGGAGGGCGAGAAGCGGATATATTCGACCTCAATCTCCGCGAATGCGGATCATGTCGACGGGCGCCCGGCGCCGAAGAAGGAAGTCCATGCGCACCCTCCGCTTCGCCACCGTCCTCGCCGCCGCCGTCCTGCTCGCGGGGTGTGCGAGCCCGGCGCCCGCGGCATCCGACGCTCCCGCAACTGAGGACACGCTCACGGGAACGGTCCAGGTCTACGCCGCCGCCTCCCTGCAGCGCTCGTTCGACGAGATCGCCCGGGCATTCGAGCAGCAGAACCCCGGCGTCACGGTCAGCCCCGTCTACGACGGATCGAGCACCCTCGCGACCCAGATCGGCGAGGGCGCGCCCGCCGACGTATTCGCCTCGGCCGACGAGAAGAACATGGCGAAGGTCGCGGCGCAGGCCCCCGACCCGCAGGTCTTCGCGGCCAACACGCTCGTCATCGCCGTTCCGGCGGGCAACCCCGGACGGGTCTCCACGCTCGCCGACCTCGCCCGGGTCACGACGGTGCTGTGCGCCCCCGAGGTCCCGTGCGGAGCGGCATCCCAGACGCTGCTGTCGAACGCCGGGGTCGCCGTCACCCCGGCCAGCTCCGAGCAGAACGTGACCGCCGTGCTGACCAAGGTCGCAGCGTCCGAGGCCGACGCCGGACTCGTCTACGCCACCGACGTGGTGGGACGCGACGACGTCGAGGCGCTCGTGCCCGCGGGGGCCGACGCCGTGGTCAACCGCTACCCGATCGCCGCCCTCGCCGCCGCCCCGAACCCCGACGCGGCGGCGGCCTTCGTCGCGTTCGTGCTCTCGGACGAGGGGCGCACGATCCTCGCCGACGCGGGCTTCCGGGCGCCGTGACGGGCGGTTTCGTTCCCCGCTGGCTCGCCGTGCCGGCCGTCGTCGGGCTGCTGTTCCTGCTCGTTCCGTTGACCGCCCTCGTCGCGCGCGTGCGGGGGGCGACCCTGTGGAGCGACGTGACGTCGCCCGCCGCGCTGTCGGCGCTGGGCCTGTCGCTGGGAACCGGGGCCGTGGCGACCGTGCTGTGCGCGGTCGTCGGCATCCCCCTCGCCCTCCTCATCGCCCGCAGCCCCGCGCGCACCGCGGCCGTACTGCGCGCGCTCGTCACGGTGCCGCTGGTACTGCCGCCGATGGTCGGCGGCGTCGCTCTGCTCTACCTGTTCGGACGCACCGGCCCCCTCGGTGCCCTCGGCCTGCCGTTCACGACCCCCGCGGTCGTGCTCGCGCAGGTGTTCGTCGCGCTGCCGTTCCTCGTGCTCGCGGTCGAGGGAGCCCTGCGCAGCACCGGAGTGGAGTTCGAGCGCGCCGCCGCCTCGCTCGGAGCGAGTCGCGCCACGATCCTGCGCCGCATCACGCTTCCGCTCGCCGCTCCCGGCATCGTCGCGGGGGTCGTGCTGTGCTTCGCGCGGGCCATCGGGGAGTTCGGCGCGACGGCCCTCTTCGCCGGCAATCGTCCCGGCGTGACGCAGACGATGCCGCTCGCGATCTACACCGCGTTCAACGGGGCCGGGGTCTCGCAGGGAACGGCGGTCGCCCTCTCGCTGCTGCTGCTCGTGACGGCGGTCGCGGTGCTCCTTCTCGTGCGCGGCTGGCGTCCGGGGGTGGGGCGATGACGGACCCGGATGCCACGGTGCCCGGCCGCGCCCGACCCGATGCCGAGGGTGCCGGTGCCTCGACGCCGCGCCGCGGGACGCCCGACCGCGGTGGACGCGACGTCGAGGGCACCGGTGCCGCCACCCCGCGCCGCGGGGCGCTCTCGCCGCGCGGAGAGGCCGCCGCCCTCACCGCCCACGTCGTCGTCCGTCGTCGCGACTTCCCCGTCGACCTCTCCCTCGAGGTGTCCCCGGGTGAGACCGTCGCCGTGATGGGCCGCAGCGGTGCGGGCAAGTCGACGTTGCTCACGGCGCTGGCCGGACTCACCCCGCTCGACGGGGGCGAGATCACGCTCGATGGACGCGTCCTCGACCGCGCTCCGCGCGTGCGCACCGCCCCCATGCAGCGGGGGATCGTCCTGCTCGGCCAGGACGCGCGCCTGTTCCCGCACCTCACCGCCCGCGAGAACGTCGCCTTCGGTCCGCGCGCGGCCGGGGTCCCGGCATCCCTCGCCCGCTCCTCGGCCGACGAGTGGCTCGCCCGGGTGGGACTCCCCGGCGCGGGGGATCGTCGTCCGGCTCAGCTCTCCGGTGGAGAGCAGCAGCGGGTCGCCGTGGCGCGCGCGCTCGCCGCGGAGCCGCGGGTGGTGCTGCTGGACGAACCGCTCGTGGCCCTCGACGCGGTGACGGCGTCGGAGATCCGGTCGATGCTGCGCGAGCGTCTCACCGGGGTCACGACGATCGCGGTGACGCACGACGCCGTCGACGCGGCCGCTCTCGCGGACCGGCTCCTGATCGTGGAGCGCGGCCGTGTGACGCAGGAGGGGCCGGTGCGCGAGGTGCTCGCGGCTCCCGCGACCGCCGTCGCCGCGGCCATCGCGGGGCTCGAACGCGTGGTGGGTGTCGCTCGCCGCGGAGGCTGGGAGGGCGCGGGAATGCGCCTGGAGTCGACGGATGCCGACTCGCTCGCGCTCGCCGCGACGGACGGCGTGCCGCTGGCCGCGGTGTTCCGCGCCTCCGACATGCGGATCGGGGAGGGGTGCCCGGCGACCGTGGTGCGTCTCGAGCCGACCCCGACCGGTGTGCGGATCGTGACGGATCGCGGGGCCGCCGAGGTGTCGCCGGCCGAGGCGACGGAGATCGATCCGGGGGACGTGATCCTCGTGAGCGTGGCCCCGGAGCGCGTGCGGTTCGTCCCGGCACCCTGAGCCGGCGATGCCGGGTCTCGGTCCGGGCGAGCGCGATCGATGCGTCCGCCGCGAGTCCGCGGCATCCTGACCCGATGTCGGTGGCATGCGCCAGAATCGGCGTCATGACCGACCCGAGTCTCGCGACGTCGCACCTGCTGAGCATCGGTGAGTTCTCGCGCTACGCCGGCATCAGCGTCCGGATGCTGCGTCACTACGACGAGCGCGGGCTGCTGCGGCCCGCGTCGGTCGACGCCTTCACCTCGTACCGCCGGTACACGCCCGACCAATTGCGTGTCGCGGGGCGCATCCGCACGCTGCGCGACGCGGGGTGCGGCATCCCGCTGATCGCCGAGTTGCTTCCGCTCTTCGCCGCACCCGACGTGCTGCGTGCGCGGCTCGCACAGCACGCGGCCGAGCTCGAGACCGCGGCCGCGCACCTCGACACGCAGAGGCGTCTGGCTCTGTCGCTGGCAGACGAGATCGACGTGCCGCCGATGACGGTGGGGGAGCGCGTCTTCCCGGCCGCCCGGGTGCTCCGGCTCCGGCGCACGGTGGCCTGCTACCCGGCCGAGGGTGAACTGTGGGCCGACCTCCGTGAACTGCTCTCGCGCCCCGACGGGGCCGACCCCGCTTCCTTCGGCGATCTGATCGGGGCGACGTACTTCGACGACGAGTTCCGCGATGACGACGTCGAGATGGCCGTGTGGCGCGACTACGCGGGGACGTTCGCCCCGAGAGGCGGATTCGAGATCGTCGACCTTCCCGCCCAGCGCGTGGCGTGGACCACCCACCGCGGCGGGTTCGAGACGATCGGCGGGGCGACCGAGACGCTCGGCTCGTGGATCGCGCAGCACGGCCGTACGAGAGTGGGGGCGCCGTTCAACGTCTACGTCGTCGGGCCGGGCCGCGAGAAGGATCCCGCGAAATGGATCACCGAGGTCAACATCCCGATCGCTTGACCCTCTCACTGTGGCAGGTCGCATCCTCGAGGAAACGGGGCGAGCGAGTCGCCCCGCACGAGAGAGGACGACGCCGATGAGCGCGACGGAGAGCACGAACACGGTCACCTACTTCGAGATCGGGACCCCCGACCCGGCCGCAGCGCGCGCCTTCTACGGGTCCCTGTTCGGCTGGGACCTCGGCCCCGCCAACCCCGGCGGCTACGCCCCCATCGACGGCAACGCGGGCGGGTTGTGGGACACGACCGAGATCGGCGGTCAATCGTGGGCGGTGTTCTACGTCGAAGTCGCCGACATCGACGTCACGCTCGAGCGCGCCACGGCCGCGGGGGCGGAGACGGTCAGACCGCTCGTCGACAACGGCACGATCCTCTTCGCGCACCTCGGCGATCCGGCGGGCAATCGGTTCGGCGTGTGGCAGCGGAAGATCGCCGGCTGAGCCGAACAGGCCTCAGCCCCCGACCACCCGCCCACCCTCCAACCGCACCTCGCGGTCGACCAGCTCCGCCGGGACCTCGACGTGCGAGACGAGCACGACGGCCTGCTCGGGCGACACCGCACCGAGCAGGTCGTGCAGCAGGGCTTCGGATGCCGCCGGGTCGACGCCCGCGGTCGGCTCGTCGAGCACGAGCACCGGGAAGCCGCGCAGCAGCGCCCGGGCGAGGGCGAGACGCTGCGCCTGGCCGCCCGAGACGAGGACACCCCGGTCGCCGACGCGGGCGTCGAGACCCCCGCGTTCGCGGACCCAGTCCTCGAGCCCGACCCGGGCGAGCACCGCCCAGAGATCGGCGTCGACGGCGGACTCGCGGGCGAAGAGCAGGTTCTGCCGGACCGACTCGTCGAAGAGGAAGGGGGACTGCTCGATCAGGCCGATCGAGCGGCGCAGGTCGTCGCCCGAGAGGGAGCGGGCCTCGATCCCGCCGATCGTGTACGAGCCCGAGTAGTCGAGGAAGCGCACGAGCACGTGGGCGAGCGTCGTCTTGCCGGCGCCGCTGGGACCGGTGACGAGCACGCGCTCGCCCGGGCCCACGCGCAGATCGACGTCGTCGAGGCGGCCGACGTCGCCGTCGGTGTCGCTGCGGGCGGGCCAGTGCGCGGCCACCCCGGCGAGGACGAGACCGTCGCCGAGCGCGGGGCCGTCACCGGTGGGCGCGGGTTCCTCGCGCGGCAGACCGTCGGGGATGCCCTCGGGAACCGCGTCGGCGATCCGCTCCGCGGCGGCGCGCACCTGGCGCCAGGATGCCAGGGCGAGGGGAACCGGCCCGAACACCTCGAACACCGCCATCGGCAGCAGCACGACGACCGCCAGCCCCGGCCCCGAGAGCGTGTCGGCGGCGATCCCCGGGGCGGCGACGGCGAGGGCGAGCAGCGACGCGGCGCCGGCGAGCACCGACACGGTGCCGGAGGTGAGCCCCTGCGCCACTCCGCGGCGGACGAGCGCCCGGCGCAGAGCGGCGTCGGCGGTGCGGACGCGCTCGCGCGCGGCATCCAGAGCCCCGTAGGCGGTCAGCACGTCGAGGTTCGTCAGGAGGTCGTGCACCGCGTCGGCGACGGCGGTGCGAAGCGGTACCACCGAGCGCTCCGCGCGGGACCCGGCCGCCCACCCGACGGCCACCGCCACCGCGAAGGCCGTGACGAGGCAGGCGAGCAGGACGAGAGCGGCCGGCCACGAGACGAATGCCGTGAAGACGACAGCGGCGAGCGAGGTCAGTGCCGCGGCCGACAGGGGCAGCACCACGCGGAGGGGGAGGTTCTGCAGCTCCTCGACGTCGTCGACGACGCTGGAGAGGAGGCCGCCTCGCTCCGCGCGTCCGAGTCCGTCCGGGGCGAGGGGGACGAGTTCGCGGACGAGATCCGCGCGGACCCCGGCCAGCCGACCGAGCGCGGCGTCATGGCTGGTCAGACGCTCGAGGTAGCGGAAGACCCCGCGCGACAGCGCGAAGGCGCGCACCCCGACGACCGCGGCCGAGAGATACATCACGAGCGGCTGCTCGGCCGCGCGCGCGATGAGCCACGCGCTCGCCGCGAGCAGCGCGACCGCGCTGAGCGCCGTGCCGAAGCCCGACAGCACCGCGGGGGCGAACCGGCGACGCGAGGGCATCGCCGCGCGCAGGATGCCGCGCACCCGGGCGTTCACGAGCGCCCCTCGTCGTGCCCGGCCGCGCGGCGGAGGTGGCTGAGCTCGTCGAAGCCTCCGGTCCCTTCGTCGGGCTCAGGGACCTCGCGCGCGGGCCGCAGTTCGACCACGCGATCCGCGATCGACCGCGCGGACGGGCGGTGCGACACCAGCAGCACCCCGCGGCCCGCGTCGGCCTCGCAGCGCAGGGTCGCCCACAGGTGCGCCTCGGTCTCGGCATCCAGAGCGCTCGAGGGCTCGTCGAGCACGAGCACGGGAACCGCTGCGACCCGGGCGCGGTACAGCGCCCGCGCCACCGCGACCCGCTGCGCCTGGCCGCCCGAGAGGCCCGATCCGCCCGCACCGAGCGGGGTGGCGGGGTCGATGTCGGCGGCTCCCGCGTCCGCGAGGGCGGCGGCGATCGCGGGGGCGTCCGCGGCGGATCCGAGCGCGACGTTGGCCTCGACGGTGCCCGAGACGAGCCCGGGGCGTTGTCCGGCCCACGCGACGGCGCCGCGTGCGTGGGGCACGTCGACGCCGTCGACCCGCACCTGACCGTCGTGCTCCGCGTAGCCGAGCAGCGCGGCGAGCAGCGACGATTTGCCGACACCGCTGGGGCCGGTCACGAGCACCACGTCGCCCGGTCCGACCGTGAGCGAGACGCGTGGCATCCGATGCTCTCCGCGGTCCACGCGCACCTCGCGCAGCTCGACCGTCGACCCGGCCGACGAGGGACCGGCTTCGGGAACCGGCGCGATCCGAGCAGCGTCCAGGGCGTCGAAGATCTCGCCCGTGGCCGCCACCCCCTCCGACGCCGCGTGGAACTGCACCCCGACCTGCCGCAGCGGCAGATACGCCTCGGGCGCGAGCAGTAGCACGAACAGCCCCACGAGCAGAGACAGGTCACCGGCCAGGAGTCGGAATCCGATCGTCACGGCGATGATCGCGACCGAGATGGATGCCAGGAACTCCAACGCGAAACCCGACAGGAACGACACGCGCAGCACCGTCATCGTCTCGCGCTTGTAGTCACGCGTGACGGTCTCGATCGTGTCCGCCGCGCGGTGCTGGCGTCCGAACGCCTTGAGCGTGCCGAGACCGTCGACCGTGTCGGCGAAGCGCGCGGCGAGCCGCCCCAGGGTGCGGTACTGCTTCAGCTGCACCGAGCGGGTGGCGAGCCCGATCAGCACCATGAAGATCGGGATCAGCGGGATCGTCAGCACGACGATCAGCCCCGAGAGCGGGTCGGCGAGGGCGATCGTCCCGATGAGGATCGGCATCGTGATCGCGGTGGCGACGAGCTGGGGGAGGTAGCGCCCGAAGTACGCGTCGAGGGCCTCGAGGCCGTGACCCGCCGTGGTGGCGAGGGCGGCGGTGTTGCGGCCGGCGAGCCAGCGCGGGCCGAGCCGGGCCACCGCGGCGACGAGCTTCTCGCGCAGCTGCAGGGACGCGACGGCCGCCCCCCGCGCCGACACGCGTTCCGAGGCGACGATCAGCAGTCCGCGCAGAAAGACGAGGGATGCCGCGACCCCGACGTACCCCCACAGCTCAGCCGGCGGGCGTCCGCCGATCGCGCCGACGAGCGCCGACGTCAGGGCCCACGCGAAACCGACGATCACGCCGGTCTGCGCCAGCACGATCGCGGCGGTGACGACGAGGAAGCCGCGCGCGGCCGTGGCGTAACGGACGAGCCGCGGGTCCACGGGACGCATCTTCTCGGGCCCCACGTCGCTCACGGAAACGATCCTCTCAGACGGGTCGTCCCGCTCCGGTGGGAGCGGGACGACCGCGGTGTCAGTGCGCGACGAGCGCGGCCTTCTCGATGCGCGCGCGCGTGACGCGCTTGCGGAAGACCCAGTACGTCCAGCCCTGATACGCCAGCACCAGCGGGAGGAAGATCAGCGCCGCCCAGCTCATGATCGTCAGCGTGTAGTCGGTGCTGGAGGCGTTCTCGATCGTCAGGCCCGATCCCGCCTCCAGGGTCGAGGGCATGACGTTCGGGAAGAGGGCGAAGAACAGCGCCGCCACCGCCGTGACGATCGTGATCGCGCCGAGGGTGAAGGCGGTGCCCTCGCGGTCGCGGAGGTTCGCCACCCACGAGCCGATCAGGGCCAGCGCCGCGATCCCCGAGAAGGCCACGACTCCCATCAGCAGCGGTGCCTGGTTGTCCGCCGCCTGGACGATCGTCCAGACCAGGAACAGCGCGGCGACGACGATGGTCGCCAGGCCCGAGGTCCGGGCGAGCCTGCGGGCGTCCGTCCGCACCTGTCCGTCCGTCTTCAGCGCCACGAAGTACACGCCGTGGGTGAAGAACAGCAGCAGCGTGACGAGACCGCCCAGGATGCCGTAGGGGTTCAGCAGCGTCAGCAGGCTTCCCACGTACTCGTGGTCGGCATCCAGGGGCACGCCCTGCACGATGTTCGCGAACGCGACCCCCCAGAGGAACGCGGGGACGGCGGATCCGATGACGATCATCCGGTCGAAACCGCGCTTCCACTTCAGCGAGTCGCGCTGGTGCCGGTACTCGAACGACACGCCGCGGGCGATGAGGGCGAGCAGGATCAGCAGCAGCGGCAGGTAGAACCCGCTGAACAGCGTGGCGTACCACTCGGGGAACGAGGCGAACAGCGCCGCTCCCGCGACGATGACCCACGTCTCGTTGAGGTCCCAGACGGGTCCGATGGTGTTGATGATCTGGCGGCGGGCGATGTCGTCCTTGCCGAGGAACGGCAGCGACATGCCGACGCCGAAGTCGAACCCGTCGAGCACGAAGTAGCCGATGAAAAGGAATCCGACGATCCAGAACCAGAGGTAGGCGAGATCCATGATGTTCTCCTTGGGCCGACTCAGTAGACGGTGGTCGGGGTGTTCTCGACGGTGTCGGGCTCGCGCGGCGCGTTCGGATCCGGCAGCGGGTCCGGTCCCTTCTGCGCGTACTTCTTGATGAGTCCGAACTCCACCACCGCGAGGCTCGCGTAGGTGACGGTGAAGGCGATGAGCGAGACGAGCACGCTCCAGCCCGGGACGCTCGGCGAGACGCCGTCCTGCGTGAGCATGAGGCCGAAGACGATCCACGGCTGACGGCCCATCTCGGTGAAGAGCCAGCCCACGAGGCTCGCGAGCATCGGCAGCGGCGCGGCCCAGATCGCGACGCGCCACATCCACGGCGCGACGGGGCGGGTGGCCTTCTTGCGCGTGACCCACAGACCCACGGCGCTGATGAGGGCGGTGAGGCCGCCGAGCGCGATCATCCAGCGGAAGGCCCAGTAGGTGACCCACAGCACGGGCGCGAAGTTCCCGTCCACCTGGTCGGCGAACTGCGGGAACATCTGCTGGCTGTACATCGTGTTCAGGTCGTTGATGCCCTCCACGCAGCCGTCGAGGGAGTGCGTCGACAGGATGCTGAGCAGGAAGGGCACGCGGATCGAGAACAGCTCGCTCGTGCCGTCGGGGGTCCCGAGCGTGAAGATCGAGAACGAGGCATCCTGTCCGCAGACGGTGTTGAAGGTCGCCTCGGCCGCCGCCATCTTCATCGGCTGCGTCGCCACCATCACCAGGCTCAGCTGGTCGCCGGCGACCGCCACGAGCACGAAGGACACGATCGCGGACCACAGGCCGAAGCGGAGGGTCGTGCGCATCATCTCGACGTTGCGCCCGCGGGCGAGGTGCCAGGCGGAGATCGAGGCCACGATCATCGCGGCGAACATCCAGCCCGAGAAGATCGTGTGCGGGAAGGCCGCGAGTGCCACGGGGTTGGTCAGCATCGCCCAGAAGTCGACGAGCTCGGCGCGGTGGCCGTCGGCGGCCATCTGGTAGCCGACCGGGTTCTGCATGAAGGCGTTGGCGGCGATGATGAAGTACGCCGAGAACGTCGCCCCGAGGGTCGCCATCCAGATGCTCGCGAGATGCGCGAGGCGGGGGAGCTTGTCCCAGCCGAAGATCCACAGTCCGATGAAGGTCGCCTCGAGGAAGAAGGCCAGCAGCCCCTCGAAGGCGAGCGGGGCGCCGAACACGTCGCCGACGAAGCGGGAGTAGGCCGACCAGTTCATGCCGAACTGGAACTCCTGCACGATGCCGGTCACGACGCCCATGGCGAAGTTGATGAGGAAGATCTTCCCGAAGAACCGGGTGAGGTGCAGCCACTTCACGTCTCCGGTGCGGTACCAGACGGTCTGAAAGATCGCCACGACGAGCGACATCCCCAGCGTCAGAGGCACGAAGAGGAAGTGGTACAGGGTCGTCAACCCGAACTGCCAGCGGGCGAGAGCGAGGGGGTCGAGCCACTCCACGAGGAGCCTCCGATCGAGAATGCTTTCTGTGGTCAGACCACAGGCTACTCCCGCGCAACGGCGGGGCTGAGGGGGATCCCTCGGCGTCGAACCATATACTCGGAAAGTCATTCCCCGGTGGGTCGGAGGTCCCTTGTGTCCGTGCGTCAGAGCCTGCTAGCGATCCTCGACCAGCGTGCCTGCTACGGCTCTCAGCTGCGGGCGGAGTACATCCGTCGCACGGGCGCCTCCGTCAACGTCGGCCAGGTCTACACGACGCTCGAGCGTCTCGAACGCGACGGGCTCGTCGACAACGACGGAGTGGACGACGACGGCCGGGTGCTCTGGAGCGTCACGCCGGCGGGGCGTCGAGAGGCGCACGCGTGGCTGAAGACGGCGTCCGTGGCCGACGGCCGCGACGAGGTGGCCCTGCGCATCGCCCTGGCGGTCACCCTCCCGGGCGCCGATGTCGAAGGCATCCTGTCGGCTCAGCGCGTCGGCGTCCGTGCGGCCCTCGCCGAAGAGCAGACCCCGGGGGAGGGGATGGATGCCACCGGCACGGCGATCGTGGCGGCGGCCCGGCGTGCGCGTCTCGAGGCCGAGCTGCGGTGGCTCGACGAGGTGGAGGAGTTGGCGGCCGGATCGAGGGGGCTCGCGATCTCGGACGAGCGTCCGCGCCGCGGTCGCCCGGCGCGGGCTGCGCTGTGAAAGTAGTTAGCCGGGCGTAGGGGTTTCGTCAAGGCCGGGGCGGATCAGAAGCTCGGGGCGCAGGGTGGGAGCACACCCGGACGACCCAAGGAGTCTCACATGGTCATGGAAGCACCTCTCAGCCGCCCGGGTCTCGTCGCCGCTGCCGTCGCGGCCCCGACAGCCCCCGTCGAGATCCCCTGGACCCGCATCGACCTCGACCTCTACGAGGTCGCCAGCGAGGGGTACATCGTCGGCTACGTGGAGGTCGTCGGCTCCGTCTTCGTCGCCCTCGGCGGCACGCGCTACGACCGGGCCGTCGAGGTCGCCCAGCTCTTGACGTTCCACGCCGCCGTCGAGGCGGTCCTGCGTCGCGCGGCGTGAGCGCTCAGCGCACCAGCGTGTAGCCGGCCTCGTCGATGGCGGCGGCGATCTCGTCGTCGTCGACGGGATGGGACGCCGTGACGCGCACCAGCGACGCGTCGCCGACGCGGAGGTCGACATCGACAACGGTCACGCCGTCGAGAGCGTTGAGTTCTTCGGTGACCGCGCGCACGCAGTGCGCGCACGTCATGCCCTCCACGCTCAGCGTCGTCGTCGCGGAGACGGTCGTGTCCGCGGGGACGGAGGGGGCTCCGGATGCCGCGGACCCGCACCCGCAGCCGTCGCCGCATCCCTTCGCGGAGGGCGTCGAGGCGGTCAGTCCCAGGTCGATGCGCTGTTCGGTCATGCGTGTCTCCTTACGAACGAACCAGGCGGGCGATCGCCTGGTTGGCTTCTCTGAGCTTCTCTTCGGCGACGGGGCCGCCCTGGGCGGCCGCCTCGGCCACGCAGTGCGACAGGTGGTCGTCGAGCAGGGAGAGGGCGACGTTCTCGAGCGCCTTCGTGACGGCGGACACCTGGGTGAGGATGTCGATGCAGTACTGGTCGTCGTCGACCATCCGCGCGATGCCGCGCACCTGGCCCTCGGCGCGGCGCAGACGCTTGAGCAGATCGTCTTTGTGGCCCACGTATCCGTGCATGCCACGATGATACCCCCGTGGGGTATCGGTAGCACCGACGCGGAGTCTGTCAACCCCCTCGGATTTCTCGGCTCGCGGACGGATGGTCGAGACATCAGGAGGTCGACATGCTCTCTCGTCGCACCGGTGGTGGTCTGCGATGACCGCCGACCCCTTCCCCACCGGCCCCCATCGCCCCGTGCGTATCCCGCACCTGCCCCCGCTGCGCTCGCAGCGGCGACAATCGAAGGATGACGCGAACACTGGCAGCGCTCCCGGGCGCCGCCCGGAGGCTGTGCCTCAGCCGAAGGAACGGGGAGATCTGCACCCGTGAAGACGGCCACCGCGGCCTTCATCACCGCACCGGCGGACGCCTGCTGTGGAGCGATCTGCAGGCCGATCCGCCCGCGTGTTCCGGCGCGGGTACGCCCGCCGAACCGGCGGCGACGCTCCCCGACGGATTCCCCGGAGGGCGTGCGGTGTGCCCGATCTGCTGGGCGTTCGTCGACCGCGACGGCGACGGCCTGATCGAACCGCACGACTCGTGGCGGGGAGATGAGTCCCGGTCCGAGGCCGATCGCCGCCGCGCGTGGTTCAACGCGTACGGGTGGTGACGATCATCCGCCTCGGAGCGCGTCGACCGGTTCGATCCGTGCCGCGCGGCGCGCCGGGATGCCTCCGGCGATGAGCCCCACCAGGGCCCCGAGGACCGCGCCCCCGACGGCGACGAGCGGATCGAGAACGGGGGTCCATCCCTGCGCGACGGAGACACCAACCACGGCGAAGACGCCGAGCGAGGAGCCGATCAGGCCGCCCAGCATCCCGATCACGATCGACTCGACGACGAACTGACCGGCGATCTGCCTCCGGGTTGCGCCGAGCGCGCGGCGCAGACCGATCTCGCCCACGCGTTCCATCACCGACAGCATCGTCACGTTCGCGATCCCGAGCCCGCCGGCCAGCAGCACGATCACGCCGAGGAGGACGAAGACGAACCCGACGTCGGACTGCACTCCCGCGCGAAGGTCGGACACCCCCGGGGGAGCACCCACATCGATGGTGTCGGGTGCATCGGGCGAGAGCGTGAGCGGGACCTGCTCGCGCAGCTGCGGGCCGGTGCCGACCGCGATCCTCGCCCGGACATCGCTGGGGGCGTGAAGGCCGAAGTCATGTTGAGCGGCGCCGTCGGGAACGACGACCGCATCGAGGAGCTCACCCGTCGTGTCGACACCGTCGAAGATGCCGATGACGGCGTAGGCGATGCCGTCGATGAAGATCGACGGCTGCGTGTCGATGCGGCCGACGCCGAGCTTCGCGGAGGCGTTCGAGCCGAGGAGCGCGACACGATCGCCGCGACGATCGTGCCCGTCGTCGAACGTGCGCCCGGTGACGATGGTGCCGCCCACCATGTCGAGCACGCCCTCCGACGCGGCGAAGAGAGCGGGGGAGACCGTCGCCGGTGCAGAGGGATCGTCGACGGATACGGCACTGATGATTCCCTTGCCGAGGTCCACCTTCGTCAGCAGGGCGGCCGCCTCGACACCCGCCAGCCGCTCGACGCGGTCGGCTGCGTCCCACGGGAGCCGGGCCGTGGCGACGGAGGTCCCGCCCTGTGCCGAGGTCTTGGCGGGGGTGACGACGATCTGCGTCGACGCGGCATCGTCGAACTGCCGGGCGATCTGATCCGTCGCCGTCTGCGAGAGACCGACCGTCGCCACGAGGGCGGCGATCCCGAGCACGGTTCCCGCCACCGTCATCGACAGGCGTCCGGGGCGGGTGCCGATGTCGGTTGTGGCCTCGGCCAGGAGGTCGAGGAACCCGAATCGATCGGCACGGGGAACGTCGTCGACCGAGCGACGCCGTCGGGGGGAGAGCCGGGTGAACGGGGGCCTCATGCGACCTCGTCCAGTCGTCCGTCTGCGATGCGGACGGTCCGGGTGGCTCGCTCGGCGACGTGCACATCGTGTGTGATGAGCACGAGGGTGAGGCCGTCCGCATGGAGCTCTTCGAAGAGCTCCATGATCTCGAGCGTGGTGGCGCGATCGAGGTTCCCCGTCGGCTCGTCGGCCAGCAGGACACGGGGGCGCGTGACCACCGCCCGCGCGACGGCGACCCGCTGCCGTTCGCCACCGGACAGCACACCCGGACGGAAATCGACTCGATGGTCCAGCCCCACGCGGTGCAGGGCCTCCCGGGCGCGCGGTTCGCGATCCGCGCGTGGAGTGCCGCTGTAGAGCATCGGCATCATGACGTTCTCGAGCACCGTGCGACGTGGCAGGAGATGGAAGGCCTGGAACACGAAGCCCAGCGAACGTGCCCGCACGGCCGCGCGCTCGTCATCGCCCAGGTTCTTCGTGGGCGTTCCCGACAGGACGTACTCGCCGATCGTCGGCCGGTCGAGAAGGCCGAGGATGTTGAGCATCGTGGACTTGCCCGACCCACTGGGACCGACGATCGAAAGGTAGTCGCCCTCATCGACACGGAGATCGACGGCCCGCAGGGCGTGCACGTCGGGGGTGCCGGGGAACGTGCGTGTGACGTCTCGCAGGTCGATCACGGGCGGGCGCTCCGCGATCGTCACCGTCCCACCACCACGAGGTCGCCGGGCGACAGCGCGGCCTCGACCGGCTTCACCTCGACGGCGCCGTCGGCGGCCAGCCCCGTCTCGACCGTGACGAGCCGGGTCGGGGCCCGGTCCCCGTCGCGCGGATCTCCGTCGACGACCTCGACGCGTTCCTCGCCTCCGGGACCGGCGGACAGAGCGGCCAGCGGCACGTTCAGGACATCGCCCTGGGTGGCACCGACGGGGATGATGACGCGGACGTTCTGTCCCTGCAGCGCCGTCACCTGCGCGGGGGTGAGGGGGTCGGGGGACAGGGTGACGGTCCAGCGGTCGGATGACTGCTTGCCCGGCGTCAGCGCCGTGATGGTGGCAGCATGCGTCGAATCGTCCGGGAGGTCGACGGTGGCCTTGTCACCGACCTCGAGCAGGCGCGCGTCGACGTCGCTCGCCGAGCCCGAGAGGGCGATCGTCGCGCCCGACACGACCATCGCGGCGCCCTTGACCTCGGCGCCGCGTCGCGCCTCGACGGAGTCGACCCGGCGCGGCAGCGACGTGAGGTAGAGCACTTCTCCCGCCGGGAGCGCGGGCAGCGCCCCCTGTCGCGCGCGCGCGAGTTCGGCCGTCGCCTCGGTCAGCCGCGTACGGGCGGCATCGAGTTCGGCGCGCGCGCCACCGGCGTCGGGGGTCGCGTCGAGGTACCCGCGCTTCATCTTCGCGAGCTCCACGGCGTCCGTCAGGTCGCCGATCTTCGCGGCGTCGTCCGGCGTCTGCGCGCGCGCCTGATCGAGAGCGCGTTGTGCGCTCGAGACGGCGTTGTCGGCTTCGCGTTTCTCGATGTCGCTCGCGCCCGCTCGTGCCTTGTCGAACGCCGTCTGCGCGGCGCTCACCCCCTGCTCCGCCGCCGAGACCGCTGTCTGCGCGCTGCGCAGCCCCGTCGTGGCGGTGTCGTCGACCTCCGGGGGCGCGTATCCGACCTGCGCGTACAGCGAGGCGAGGGCGTCGGCCGCCTTCTCGTCGAAGACGTTGCTCGCCGGGTCGCCGGCATCCAGTCCCACCGCGCGCATCGCCCACTTGAACTGCACGACGTCGGGGCCCGAGACCCCGTATCGCAGGGTGCGGTACGACGGGAGGTCGCCGGGGAGGACGATGACCGGGCGACCGGCCAGTTCGAGTGCCACGGAGAGGGCCGAGAACTCGGTCCCGACGGACGGGACCTGCCCCGTGACCACGGCGGGGCCGGGGAGTCCCGCCGTGTCGATCTGCACGGGGACGGGGTCGGCGTAGCCGACCTCGGCGCGGATGGTGACGTCATTGCTGAGCGGACCGAAGGCGACGGGCACCGTCACGAGGCCGGGTGCCGGCGCGGTCGTGTCCGCCGCGGCGTCGGCCGGCGAGACGACGAAGCGACCGACGACCAAGCCCGCCGTCAGCGCGATGACGGCGACGATCGTCGTCACCCACAGCGCGCGGTTGCGACGGAAGAGGGCCGTCGCGCTGGCCCACCGCGCTCGCGTCCTCGTGCGCTCGGAGTCCGGGTTCGATGCGTCGAGGGGCGCGGTCACTTCTTCGCCTGCGCGGCGGCCTTCAGCGCCTCGAGCTCGGTCTTGTGGGCGGCGACGAACGCGGTCTCCGCCTCGGCCTGAGCTTTCTGCGCGCGCGTGGTGTAGTCCGTCTTCTCGCGGCAGTCGAGATCGGCGAGAGCGAGCTCGATCTCCTTCGTCTTGAGCGTCGCGAGGGCCTCCTTGTCCGGAGCGACCGCCGCATCGGAAGACGCGGTTCCGTCGGTGGTCCAGAGCGCGCTGACCTCGGTGTGGATGCTCGTCGCCGCATCGGGCTGCGTGGGGAAACCCGGGTGACCGCTCTCCTCCATGCACAGGGACCAGTCGTGGTTCGCCTCGCTCATCCCCGGCTCCGTACCGGTCTGCTGCCAGAGCTCGTTCATGGCGTTCATCAACGGAGCGAACTCGTCGCTCTGCAGGGGGTCCTCGCCACTGACCTCGTGCTGGGCGGCGCCCTGGCAACCTGCCGCCTTCCAATCCCAGGTCGGCGCGGCGTCCGTCGTCGTCTCGTCGACCGGGGCCGAGGGGGCTTTGCCCCACAGCGCGTCGGAGAACGCCTGCTTCTCGGAGTCGGACAACGTGCTCAGATAGTCGGCGTTCGGATCGACCCAGGTCGCCGAGGGGTCCGGCGCGTCATCGCGGCCGGGGAAGTCCACGGCGCCGTACCCCCATTGCGCCACCCACTGTCGATCGTCGGGCTTCCACTCGTCGCCGGAGCCGACGAAGGAGGTCAGCGTCTGCACATCGGGCGTGTACTCGAACCCGTTCTTCTTCATACAGGTCGCCACGAGCTCTTCGCGTTTCTTCTGCTGCTCCTGCTGCTGGGCCTGCTGCTCATCGGGGCTGCTCCCCCCGCCGTAGAGCGCGGACAGGTACTCGGTCAGCGGGGATCGGTAGCCCGCTTCGCCCGGTGCCGCTGCGTCGGGCGAAGCGGAGCCGGTGCAGCCGGCGAACAGCAGGATGGCCGCGGCGGTGACCGGGAGCGCGAGAAGGGGGCGAGACAGCGGCATGTGGTCCTCCGTGGTGTCAGAAACCCCCACCCTCGCAACCCGCACCGTCGTCGACATCGTTCCTATGGCGTATTTCCTCTGGCGCCTCGACCGGCGGACTCGCCCACGTTCACCCGGCCGTCGGTCACCACGACCGTCTCGTCGAGCGCCTCGCCGTGGATGAGGTCGTGAGTGACCAGAAGCGTCGCGGTCTGCCGCTCGCGCGTGAGTCTGGCGATGAGCGCCATGATGGTCGCCCCCCGCGCGCTGTCCAGGGCGCTCGTCGGCTCGTCGACCAGCAGGACGCGCGGCTCGTGCACGAGCGCCCGGGCGATCGCGACCCTCTGGCGCTGACCGCCGGACAGCTGGGCGGGGCGGCGATCGCCGAACTCGCCCAGGCCCACGGCATCCAGAAGCTCGTCCACCCGGCCCTGCACCGCGGCGCGACGCTCTCGGCGCCCCCGCCCGCCGAGCTCGGCCATCACGCGCAGTTGCTCGCGCGCGGTGAGCGAGGGGAGGAGCTGCGGCTGCTGGAACACGATGCCGATCCGCTCGCGCCGCAGCGCCGTGCGCCCCGCGGCGTCGAGGCCGGTGGCATCCGCCCCGTCCACGATCACGCGGCCGGAGTCCGGGCGGATGAGGGTCGCCGCGAGCGCCAGCAGGCTCGATTTGCCCGAGCCCGAGGGTCCGGTGATGCCGGTGACCACGCCCGGGCGGCCCTCCAGCGTGACGTGGTCGACGGCGGTGACGCGGGCGTCGCCGTCGGGGTAGGTGAGGGTGACGTCGTCGAGAAGGATCATCGGGTGCTCCCGAGGGCGGTGAGAGGGTCGGACGAGGTGACGGTGCGCAGCGACACGGCCGCGCCGAGCAGGCCGAGCACGATCATCACCGCCGCGGGGGCGAGGGTGGTGAGCGGGCTCAGCACGAAGGGCAGTGCTCCCCCGGCGAGGGCGCCGAGCAGGGCGGTGAGACCGATGCCGACCCCCACCCCGGCGACGAGGACCACGGAGGCTTGACCGAGTGCGTCGCGGACGAGGGCGGGAGTGCTCGCCCCCAGGGCCTTGAGCACGGCGATGTCGGCCGAGCGCTGCATGGTCCAGACGGTGAAGAACGCACCGACGACGAGAGCGGAGACACCGAACAGCATCGCGATCATGAGTGCGAGCGAACCGATCTCGGACCGGAACGTCGACAGCGCCGTGAGGCTCGACAGGGGAGACGATGCCGTGGTGCCGGTGTCGGCGGCCACCGCGTCCCACGCGGGGGACCCGGAGACCGCGAGCACCGTCGGCTGTCCCGTTCCGCCCAGACGCTCGTCGAGGGCGGCCCATGCGCTCGCGGTCAGCGTGACCACGGGGGTGTGGCTGTACCACTCGTCGCCGCCGATCGCGGCGACCCGATACGCGGATCCGGCGATCGTGACGCTGTCTCCGACCACCGCACCCAGGTCCTTCGCGGCTCCCGCCGACAGGTCGATCTCGTCGTCGCGACGGGGAGCGGGGAAGCTCGTGCCGGCGTCGAGGCCGAAGAGGGCCACCGCGGTCGACGCTCCCGGCCCCTCGGCGCGCGTCTGGGCGATGCCGACGGGGGTGACGGCGTCGACGCCGGGGGCGGAACGCCACGCGTCGACGGTCGACTGATCGATCGTGGAGTCGGCGAACGTCGCCGCCGCGTCACCGACCGGGTGCAGGACGAGCCGGTCGGCGGGCAGGGCGAGAACCGCCGAGACGTTCTGCGCGGCGAGGCCTCCGGTCAGGCCCGAGAGGAATCCGACGAGCAGGGTGATGAGGGCGACGACCGCCCCGATGAGGGCGAACCGCCCGCGGGCGAACCGCAGATCGCGCCATGCGACGTACACGTCGCCTCCTTCCGGCCGACGGGTCTCGTCGGCGTCCTTCCACCCTCGCGAGCGGATGCCGTCGGGTCATCGCCGTCCCGGGCGAACCTTCCTTCCACCTTTCGGATGATCCGCCGGGGGCGCGGCATCCGTAGCCTGGATCCCGACATGTCTCATCGCCCTCTCGCCCCGGTGTTCGCGGGGCTGCGCATCGGGCTGCACGCGCTCTTCGTCGGCCTGCTGGTCCTCGTCGTCGTCCGCGTGCTCGTGACGGGCGCCGGAGTCACCCCGCTCGCGCTCGCCGCCGTGCTCGGGCTGATCTACGCCGCGGGCGTGTGGATCGCGCGCGGCGGGCGCTCGGGCGCGGGCATCGCGTGGGTCCTCGGCCTGACCGCGGTGTGGGCCGCGTTGGTGTGGCTGGTGCCCGAGGCGGCGTACCTCGTGTTCCCGCTCTTCTTCCTGTACCTGCACGTGCTGCCCCGAGGTCTCGGACCCCTCGCCGTGATCGCCGCCACCGGTCTCACGATCGCCGCGTTCGCCCTGCACGGGGGTCTCACCGTGGGCGGCGTGGTCGGGCCCGTCGTGGGAGCCGGTGTCGCCCTGCTGATCGGTCTCGGCTACGCCGCCCTCGAGCGTCGCGCCGCCGAGCGCGAGGAACTGATGGCCGAGCTGCTCGCGACCCGCGATCGTCTGGCCGCGGCCGAGAGGGAACAGGGCACCCTCGCCGAGCGGGGGCGCCTCGCGCGCGAGATCCACGACACCGTCGCCCAGGGGCTGTCGAGCATCCAGATGCTGCTGTACGCGGCCGAGCGGGCGGATGCCACGGGCCCGGGCATCGCGCACATCCGGCTCGCGCGCGAGACCGCCGCCGACGGCCTCGCCGAGACCCGACGGTTCATCCGCGAGCTCGCGCCGCCCAGCCTGACCCAGGGCCTCGGGCCCGCGTTGGAGCGTCTCGCCCGCGGCTGGGGAGAGCACGCGGGCGTGGCCGTCGACGTCGACGTGACCGAGGAGGTCGAACTGCCGATGGATGCGCAGACCGCTCTCCTGCGCATCGCGCAGGGCGCTCTCGCCAACGTCGCCCAGCACGCCGCGGCGACGCGGGTGCGCCTGGCGCTGACCACGAGCGGGCGGGACGCGCAGCTGACCATCGCGGACGACGGTCGCGGCTTCGACCCCGACGGGCCGGAGGCGCAGGGAAGCGGCACGGACTCGTTCGGTCTGCGCGCGATGCGCGAGCGCGTCGACCAGCTCGACGGGACGATCACGGTGACGAGCGCGCCGGCGGCGGGCACCACGGTCGCCGTGACGCTGCCGATCGGGGGTCCGCGGTGATCCGCGTCGTGATCGCCGACGACCACCCCGTCGTGCGGGCGGGTGTCCGTGCGCTCCTGGATGCCGAGGCCGACATCGACGTGGTGGGGGAGGCCGCGACGCCCGACGAGGCCGTCGAGCTCGCCGCCGCCCTCTCGCCCGAGCTCGTGCTGATGGACCTGCAGTTCGGCGACCGCGCCGCCGGTGCCGAGGCGACCAGACGCGTCCGCGCGCTGGCCGCCCCGCCGTACGTGCTGATCCTCACCAACTACGACACCGACGGCGACATCCTGGGCGCCGTCGAGGCCGGTGCCAGCGGCTACCTGCTCAAGGACGCACCCCCGCACGAGCTGCTCGCGGGGGTGCGCGCCGCCGCCGCCGGCCACAGCGCGCTCGCGCCCGCCATCGCGGGGCGGCTCATGGCCCGTCTCCGCGAGCCGCGGATCAGCCTGTCCGCGCGCGAGATCGAGGTGCTGCGGCTCGTGGCGCGCGGCGCCTCGAACGCCGACGTCGCCGAGCGCCTGCACATCACGGACGCCACCGTGAAGTCGCACCTGGCGCACGTGTTCTCGAAGCTCGGCGTGACCTCGCGGACGGCGGCCGTCTCGACCGCCCGGTCGCTCGGCATCCTGAGGTGAGAACCGCCCGCACCCCGCCCCGCAAGGCGGACCTCGACGCGGGTTCGCGCTCCTAGACTCGCGAGAGGGGCCGTCTGAGGGGCCCCGCACGATGAACCATCCACGATGAACGGGGAACCAATGCAACTCGCCATGGTCGGTCTCGGACGAATGGGCGCCAACATCGTCCGCAGGCTCATGAAGGACGGTCACGACTGCGTCGTCTTCGACGTGAATCAGGATGCCGTGGCCACCCTCGTCGCGGAAGGGGCGACCGGTGCGACCAGCATCGCCGACCTCGCGTCCAAGCTCACCAGGCCGCGCGCCGTGTGGCTGATGATCCCCGCCGGTCTGACCGGCAGCGTCGTCGACCAGGTCGCCGAGGTCTTCGAACCGGGCGACATCATCATCGACGGCGGCAACTCGAACTACCGCGACGACGTGCGTCGCGCGGCGAAGCTCAACGACTCCGGCATCCACTACGTCGACGTGGGCACGAGCGGCGGGGTCTTCGGCCTCGAGCGCGGGTACTGCCTCATGGTCGGCGGCCACGACGAAGCCGTCGCTCACCTCGAGCCGGTGCTGCGCACCATCGCACCCGGACCCGGTGAGATCGAGCGCACGCCCGGGCGCACCGGCGAGTACTCGACCGAGGAGCGCGGCTACCTGCACTGCGGTCCCTCGGGCGCCGGCCACTTCGTGAAGATGGTCCACAACGGTATCGAGTACGGCATCATGGCCGCGCTCGCCGAAGGGCTGAACGTCTTGAACAACGCCGACGCGGGCCTGCACCAGGGCGAGCACTCGGCCGAGGTCGCCCCGCTCGAGGAACCCGAGTTCTACCAGTTCGACATCGACACCGCTCGGGTGACCGAGCTCTGGCGACGCGGCTCGGTCATCTCATCGTGGCTGCTCGACCTCACCGCCGCAGCCCTCGCGCAGAACCCCACGCTCGACGGCCTCGCCGGCCGCGTCTCGGACTCGGGCGAGGGACGATGGACGGTCAAGGCCGCCGTGGACACCGGCGTGCCGGTCCCCGTGCTTGCCGCCTCGCTGTTCGAGCGCTTCGCCTCGCGAGGCGAGGACCACTTCGCCAACCAGGTGCTGTCGGCGATGCGCCTGCAGTTCGGCGGGCACCAGGAGCTTCCCGCCGGCGACGTCCTCGAAGCGGGCTCGAAGAAGGCCGACAGCGGGAAGAGCTGATCGTCAGCGATCGAGAGTGATCGCGCACATGTCGAGGCCCTCGCCGTCGGTCCACACCTGGACGGCGGGGGCCACGCACGCGCCGTTCTCCGCCGTCAGCAGGTTGATCGTGCTGCCCTCGTAGAGCGCGTAAGGACCCACCGTTCCGCGGACGGGCATGGACGCCCCGCCGGTCGGAAGATCGCCGACGGAGGACAGGGCCTCCATCAGGGGCTTGCTGGCCTCTTCGGTGTAGTAGCTCGTGGCGGTGTAATCCCGGCAGTTCGCGGTTCCGCCGGCTCCGACGGGGAAGCCCGTCCCCAGGCAGTACCCCCCGTCGGGCATCTCCGGGTAGCTGCCGTTCGTGTCCTTGTACGCCGTGAAGGCCGCCTGCCACTGGACGAGCAGATCGGTCGCCTGCGTGTTGGCCACGGTCGGGTCGACCTCGGGTGCGGCATCCGATTCCGAGGCCAGCGAGGTGAGGTACCACGCGGCGAAGACGACGGCTCCGGCGATGAGCACGACGGACACGATGATCGCGGTGAGCGCGCCGGGGTGGATGCGACGATCGGAAGCAGAAGACATGGGCGGCGCCTTTCTCGGGGGCGGGTCCGGGCGGAGTACCGGTACAGGCTGGCATCCCTTCTCCCGAGCGACATCCGCCCTCGCGGCCCCGCCCGCCTCGACCGCCCTCAGTTCACCTCGGGCGTCACCCGAGCAGGGGGACGTGCACGGCGAACGACCGGAAAGGGGTGAAACTGGAGGGATGAGCACGCCTGCCCCCGCATCCGTCGATCGTTACGTCGTCGCCACCGACGGCGCCTGCAAGGGCAACCCCGGACCCGCCGGCTGGGCGTGGGTCGGCGAGGACGGCCACTGGGCGGCCGGCTCCATCCCGGAGGGGACCAACAACATCGGCGAGCTCCTCGGCCTCCTGCACGCCATCACCGACCACGGCGACGTGCGCGAACTCGTCGTCCAGGCCGATTCGAAGTACGCGATCGACACCTACTCGTCGTGGATGGACGGTCATCGTCGCCGCGGCTGGGTGACGAGCGCGAAGAAGCCCGTCGCCAACCGCGGCATCCTCGAGGCGCTGATCGCCGCGCGCGACGCCCGGCGGGCGGCGGGGCTTCCCGACGTGGTTCTCGAGCACGTCCGGGGTCACAGCGGGCACGTGCTGAACTCCTGGGCCGACGAGCGGGCCGTACGCGCGTCGCAGCACGCGGCGAAGGGCGAGGAGCTCGTCTGGACGTCGCTGCGGGGCCTCGAGCGCCTGGACGTGGCCTCGCCGCCCTCGCGCGCGGCCGGTGATCGCGCGGGGCGCTGAGTCGAAGCGGTTCAGCGCCGGGCGATTCCCGCTGCCCACGTGGAAGCGCGCACCCCCGCGCGCTTCGCGAGCGACGCTGACGGCTCCTCGACGAATCTGGCGAAGAGCGCGGCTACCAGGAGGGAAACGGGGATGCTGATCGCGACCGCCCTCGCCGGGTGGCCCGGGAGCACGTTCAGCAGAGTCAGGATGATCGGCACATGCACCAGGTAGAGGCTGAACGAGATCCGGCCGAGGAACTGAGCGGGCCGGGATTCGAACAGTCGGCCGGCTGAGGAAGGGGCGGCGAGCCCCCGCACCAGGAGCGTCGCGCCGAGCACGACGAACCCCGTCGCAGCGAGCCCGGCTGTGTCGGACATCAGCCCGTCGAAGAGGGTGCGATGCATCTCGGGCACGCTGATCAGCACGATGCCGCCCACGACTCTCGCCCACGAGGCGAGGTCGCGAGCTGTGGGGCGCTCGGCCACGGACACGGCGGTCAGGCCGCCCGCAAGGAAGATGGGCGCATACTGCAGCTCGTCGACGTGGAGGGCTGCGCCACATCCGGACACCGCCGCGCAGGCGAGGAGTGCCGCACCCGCGTGACGTCGCAGCGAGACCACGATGAGGGCGATGACGGGGAGCATGAGGGAGAAGAGCATCTCCCACTTCAATGACCACAGCGGGTTGTTGTACCTCGGGTCGCCGGTGATGACGAAGAACGCAGACACCGCGGTCGTGGGGTTCAGGTCCGGGAACGTGTAGTTCTCGGCCCACCGAGAGACCGCGTTCTCCGGTTTCTGCGTCACCACGTTCATCAGGAGGAGGGCGAAGACCACGGATGCCGCGCACGGCAGCCACAGACGCAGAAGCCTCCGGGGATAGTAGGCCCACAGGTCGAATCCGTCGCGGAGCAGCGGCAGGACGAGCACGACTCCGCTCAGGACGAAGAAGACGGTGACGGCTGCCGTCCCCATGGTGAGAACACGCAACGGCGTGTCGAACAACAGGTGCCCTACCCCGTCTCGGGGTGGCGCGGGCCACCCCGAGATCTGTCCGAGGATGGAATCGCCGAACCGCGTGGCGAGAGTCGCATGCCACAGCAGCACCACGACGGCGGCGACGCCGCGCAGCCCATCGAGCGCTGTCATTCGGTGGGCGGCGGGGCGGGAGGACGAGACTGTCACCCGGCGACCGTAGGCATCACGTGCGGGGGCAGATCTTCCTCTGCTGTGTCTGCGTGAGGGGTGAAAGCAACGATCGCGATGCCGCTTTCCTCGTCGTTCGCGCACCGGGGAACCGACGCCGCTCTGCACGAGTCGCGCGCGAGCTTCGCGGGTTCAGACGCGGAAGAGCTTCCCGACGTGGTGCTCGAGCACGTCCGGGAGCACGTGCTGAACTCAGCGAATTCCTCTCGTCACGCGCGCGGAGGCTCCGTCGCGAAGTCGGGCACGAGTGTCCTCGATCCGGTCGCCCAGTCGCGGCGAAGCACGCTGTAGCCCACGGATGCCACGGGATCGGCATCGGGCACCGGCCATCCGTCGCGGTAGTGGGCCTCCTGCACCCATCCGCATCGATGGAAGGTACGGCGCATCGCCACGTTGTCTTCACGGGTGGTGCCCTCGAACCTGTGCGCGTCCGGCCGGGTGCGGAAGAGATGGTCCGTGACCGCGCGCAGCGCGGCGGTCCCGAGACCATGGCCGCGCTGGTGTTCCGCCACCCGCAGATCGAGCATGGCGGTCGGGTCGCGGAGATCCTGCAGACGCACCAGACCCGCATAAGGGTCGTGCGGGGACTCGATCCAGAACGTCTCCGTATCGGCATCGCCCCAGGCGCCTGCATCGATGCTCTCGGTGATCTGCGCTGAAGAGGGGCGTGCGATGACATGAAAGGGGAACGTGTTCGACGAGAGGAACGTTTCCAGCGCGCCCCGGTCGGCTCCTCGAGCGTCGACAGGACGGAGGGCGACGATCATCTCGCCAGCGTAGACAGCCTCCGTCCGCTTCAGAAGCTCTTCGTGGCGAGCGCCGGCGTATCGGCGAGTGCCGTCTTCAGCACGCTCTCACCGGGATACAGGCGCTTCCCGCTGAGGGGGCCGAACGCGAACGGGGCGCGCGTGTGCCAGATGGAGGCGCCCGTGCACCACCGCGACTGCAGGGGACCCTGCAGGACGGACCGGTACAGCAGCGCCTGCACGTCGAAGTCCTCCGCCCCCGTCGCGGGGGAGCTGTTGTCCTGTTTCGCGAGGCCGTCGACGCGCGGCTGCACCCCCACCTCCGTGATGAGGAACGGGATGCGCAGGCCGTCGCACACGGCCTCGAGCTTGCCGAGATGATCGTCGGTCTTCCCGCCGCCGCCGCGCCAGCCGGCGACGAGCTCGTCGACCGTGATGTTCGGCGCCTCGGGGGTGTAGACCTTGTCGGTCAGCAGGATCCACGAGTTGATGCCGAAGACGTCGAGCAACCGCGCCATGTGCGGCGTCGACTGCGGGATCCAGTAGGTGTACAGCAGGAAGAGCTCGAGGGTGGTGAAGGCGGCGGTGAGCTTCACCCCCGGCTCCGTGTCGCGGAGCTTCTGGACCAGCGGCACCCACCGGTCGTACGTCGATGCGTCGGTCTGGGCGGGCTGCTCGCACGTGAGCGCGAGGTACTCCACGTCGTTCTGCGCGCACAGGGTGGCGAAGTGCAGCAGCTGCTCCAGCCAGTTCGCGAAGAACGCGTCGAGGGATGCCGGGGCGTAGGTGCCGCGGTAGAACCTGTCGCCCTGCTCGTCCGTGACGATGTGCGGCTTCACCAGCGTGATGCGGATGCCGCGGTCGCGAGCCAACCGGAAGGCTTCGGCGACGCGGTCATCCGAGACGCGCGTGAAGGTGGTGGAGGTCGGGTCGGAGATGAAGCAGTAGATGACCAGCGTCGCGTTCGCGCCGAGGCGGGCGATCCGGTCCAGCTCTTTCGCCGTGACCGACATCGGGGTCCGTTGGTCGAGGCTCAGCGAGATGTTGAGATCCCGCTTGAGCGGAGCGACCGTGCCGGCGAAGGTGCGCAGCCGTCGCGTCTTGCCTTCCTGCACGTCGAGGGCGAAGCGGTACGCCCCCTCGGTGGTGGGGCGTCCGACCAGACGCCCCGCCGCGATCCTCACCCCGGCGGGCAGGGCCCCCGAGGCGAGCGTGACGGTCGCGTCGGCGGCATCCGAGATCGAACGGACGACGCTGTCCCACGCGTGCAGCCGGAGGTCTTCGGCGGTGGCCGTCGGACTGCGCGTGGGGGTCGGGGAGGCCGAGTGCGCGGAGGGACCGGCCAGGGGCTTCTCGGGGCCTCCGCGCGTGATCAGGGAGGCGGCGGTGACGCTCCCCGCACCGAGGCCGATGGCGCTCAGGGTGCCGACGAGCATGTTCCGTCGTGACAGCTCCATTTCACCCCTCCCGATGCGATGGCGTCGTCGACCGAGGAGGGGGCTCCCGCCCTCTCCGGCCACTCAGCGTAGAGCGCCCGCGTGAGCTCCGATGGGACCCCGCGGAAATCGTCGGCTTTTCAGGGGGTTCTCCCGGCGGGGCACGTCATCGCAGAGCGACGGGCAGGGGGAAGAAGCCGAGCGCCCGCCGCCGTGCGAGCGGAGCGTGCAGGTGATCGATCAGCGGCATATGCGCGGCCGAGACGTGGAAGGTGCGGCGCAGCCACACGAACACGATCAGCGCGATGAACCCCGCGAGCAGCTTGTCGATGACCGAGGTGAGGATGTTCGTCGAGAAGGCCGCGGCGATGAGCGGCAGCCCGAGATGCTCGAGCGACACGGTGACGGTGTCGGATCCGTGGCCGGAGAAACCGCTGAACAGGAGGACGTTGAGGGGGGCTCCGGCCATCGTGCACGCGACGGCCACCAGCAGGTTCAGCTGGAAGTACCGCACGATGTCGCTCCCCATGCCGAATCGGCGGACGCCGTATCCCCACACGAGCGCGCCGACGACGTTCACGAGGGCGAAGGGCGCGGCGCCCGGGACCCCCACGACGAAGCCCAGGAGGTTCGTCATGACGCCGACGGCCACGCCCTGCCAGGGCCCGAAGACGATCGCCACGACGGCGGTCCCGGCCATGTCGAGGTAGATCGGCAGGTGGAGCTGCTGCACCACGACGAGTCCCAGGAGGTTGAGGACGAGGCATCCGAGGATCGTGAGGGGAGCGCACCGCCGTCGCGCCGGGGTCGACGGCGTCAGAAGGGCCGTCCGCGGCGGGGCGGTGACCTCGACCGGCGCGACCGGCCGCGGGCGGGCGGCGGGCTCGGGCACCCGGCGGACACGGTGATAGCGCTCGACCCATGCGTCGGCTTCGGTGTCGTCCGCGCCGAGAGCGCGCACGATGTCGTGCACGAGCGCCGGGTCCATGCGCGTGCGCCCGGGACGGAACACGTCGTACACCGTGGTCCGCGCCGGGTAGGCGGCCGTGGCCGCGACGCCCCGCGCGATGCGCACCTCGCCGACTCGACGCGCGAGCTCGCCGTACGAGACGGGGCCGCGGGCTTCTTTGAAGGCGACCAGATCGCGCGCGATCCGGTCGAGCGAATCCGGCTGTTCCTGCGGTGAGGCGGTGAGGACCACGGGAGCCCCTTCTGTCGTTCTCTGCGGTGCGTTGCTCACCCTATCCGCGTGATCGCGCTCCGTCGGAACGCGGAGGGCGCGCGTGCCGGCCCTCGCTACCCTGGAGTGACCGCCCCCCCGTCGTGCTCGAGAAGGAGCCCCCCATTCCTGCATCGCAGACTCCCGTCCCGTCCACGCGGATCCGTGCGCTTCGCACCGCGTCCCTCGTCATCGCCGGCCTGGGCGCCTCCGCGACCATGGCGACGCTCGGATCGTGGTGGACGCCGCTCATCCTGCTCATCGCCACCGCCGGCGCGCTGCTGGTCGTGTGGCGGACGCCGACGGGGGCCGTGGCATCCCGTGCGCTCGTTCCGGTGCTGATCGTCGTCGTCGCCCTCACGGTCGTGGGGGCGCTGGGAGCGCTGGGCGTCCTGTCCGGCGGCTCCGTGTGGGCGGCCCTCGGCGCGTACGTCGTGGCGTGGGGCGAGTACCTCGTCTCGCAGACGATCGCCCGATCGCGGGGACTCACCGCGCGCTGAGCACGCGCCGCCCGAGAACGACGACGGCCCCGGATGCCACGAAGTGCATCCGGGGCCGTCTCTTCGTCTCAGACGCGGGAAACCGCCTGCGTCGGCTGCCAGCCGAGGGCCGGCGCCACGTGACGAGCGAAGTTCTCGACGAGGCGGAGGTTGAACTCCACTCCCATCTGCGACGGGATCGTCAGCATCAGGGTGTCGGCGCTCATCACCGCGGCGTCGTCCTGCAGCTGCTCCACGAGGACGTCGGGCGTCGCGGCGTACGTCTTGCCGAAGGTCGAGCGCATGCCGTCGATCACGCCGATCTGATCGCTGCCGGCGGAGCCGCCGAAGTACATCTCGTCTTCGGCCGTGACGATCGGGAAGATGCTGCGGCTGACCGAGGTGCGCGGCTCGCCCGCGTGCCCCGCCTCGCGCCAGGCGGCGCGGAAGGCATCGAGCTGCTGCGCCTGGAGGATGTCGAACGGCGTGCCGTCGGCCTCGGTGAGCAGGGTCGACGACATGAGGTTCACGCCGATGCGACCGGCCCACTCGGCGGTCGCCGTCGTGCCCGCACCCCACCAGACGCGCTGTCGCAGCCCGGGGGAGTGCGGCTCGATGCGCTGCAGACCGGTGCCGCCGCCGAAGGGGCTCATCGGGTCGCGTTCGGCGAGACCCTCGCCGTCGATCGCGCGCAGGAACAGGTCGAAGTGCTCGCGCGCGATGTCGCCGCCGCGGGGGTCCTGCGAACCCGTGTAGCCGAACGCCTCGTACCCGCGGACGACCGTCTCGGGTGACCCGCGGCTCACGCCGAGGGCGAGGCGATTGCCGCTGATGAGATCGACGGATGCCGCCTCCTCGGCGAGCATGAGCGGGTTCTCGTAGCGCATGTCGATGACCCCGGTGCCCACCTCGATGCGCGAGGTGCGCGCCGCGATCGCCGCGAGCAGCGGCATGGGGGCGGCCTGCTGGCGCGCGAAATGGTGGACGCGGAACGAGACGCCGTTGACCCCGAGGTCGTCCATGCCCTGGGCGAGGTCGATCGCCTGGAGCATCGAATCACCGGCGGTCAGCTGGCGACCGCCGCCGAGGGGGCCGTAGTGGCCGAAGGAGAGTGTGCCGAAAGAGCGCATGTCAGGTGCAACGCGGCATCCGTCGATCTATTCCCACGCATGAATCGGACGTGGCACCATGCACAGAATGAACGCGGACGACGCCGGTGAGCTCGCTCGTCTTCGTGCGCGCGCGTACGGACCGCACGCCGACATCTCGGATGATCCCGACGCCGTCGCCCGGTTGGCCGAGCTCGAGGGGCGCGACCGAGAGTCGCGGCTGGTCGCGAACGACCCCTCGCCGCGTTCGCACGAGGGGGCGCCCCCCATCGGTACGCAGGATCCCTCCGCGCCGCGGACGGGTATGGATTCCGACGGATCCGCGGGCGACGCGCGGCCGCGCGGCCGGTGGTCCGTCCCGATCCGGTCCCGACGCGTGTTCTGGGCGTGGGCACTGACGATCGCGGTCGCCGCGGGTGCGTCGAGCGCCGTGACCGCGGCCGGAATGGACATCGTGCCGGTCTCCCGCAGCGCGGGTGTCCCTCAGATCGCGACGCTCGCCCCCGACGAGGGACGCGCGTTGCCGGGCGCTTTCGGGCCGGTGAGCTCCGAGGCGCGCGCGTACCCGGACTTCTACGGAATGACCGCCTTCGTCTCGTACGCGCAGTTCGGGCCCGAGGGGGAGCGCAACGCGTGCATCTTCCTCGTGCCGACCGCGACTCTGGACGAGCTCGAGCAGGGCGGGTACTCCGCCGGTTTCTCGGAATCGGGATGCGGCGCGGGAGTCTTCCCCGCGACCCTCCAGTTCGTGGTGAACTCCCTCGAGCCCGCGGAGTTCGTGGCCCGCTTTCCCCCGGGGTCGAGCGTGCAGTTCGTCTTCGACGGCGAGAACCTCGGCGTCTTCAGCGACGCCGGCTGACCCGGCCCCGCCGCTTCCGGCACGGAGGCGGGCGTGACACCATGCAGAGGATGGATCCGGACGACGCACACGAACTCGACCGTCTCCGCGCACGGGCCTACGGCCCGCGAGCCGACATCACGAGCGATCCGGCCGCTCTCGCGCGTCTGCGCGAGCTGGAGGATCGCGAGCGGTCGACGACCGCCCCGCCGTCGACCGAGCCGACCCCTCCGCGCGCCGACGCCGATGCCGAACCGGCGGACGAGACCGACCAGCCCGACGCGGAGCCGACCCCTCCTCGTCCGCCGTTTCTCCGTTCGCGGCGACGCGTGGGGATCGCGGCACTGGCGATGGCGGCAGCGATCGCCCTGACCAGCGCGGTGACAGCGGCGGCCGTCGGTTCCCTCACGGTCGACGGCTCCTCCGGCATCGCGCAGACGGACGCTCTGACGCCCGACCCCTCGGCGGAACTCGGTGCGTCGGGGTACCTCGGCTTCGACCCCGAGCAGACGCGGGGATTCGCGGACTACTACGGGTTGACCGTTTTCTCGGGGGTCTCGCAGATCGACTCGGACGGCAACCGGTCCGACTGCCTCATCGTGCTCAACACCGAGGAGGCGAGGGACGGCGGCTCATCGCGCTCCTCGCCCCGGGGAGTGCGATTCGGATCGTGCGGGGCGGGTCCCTTCCCGGCGGCGGTGAAGTTCGTCGTCAGTGCCTCCTTCCCCGAGCCCTTCCGCGCGCGCTACCCCGTGGGGACGGCGATCCAGTTCGTGCTCGACGAGGACGAGGTCGGGGTGTACGCGGCGACCCCGTGAGGTCGGGGCGCGACGGTTCCCGAGCTCGTCGACCCGCCCACCCACCCGCCGGATGAGAGGCTGGAGGAGTGACCCCCCTCCTCGAACACGTGCCCGTCGGTGCCGATCCGGATGCCGTGTACCTCGGCTTCGTCGACTGGGCGGGTTCGCGCGGGCTCACGCTCTACCCCGCGCAGGACGAGGCGGTCATCGAGATCGTCTCGGGCGCGAACGTGATCCTCTCGACGCCCACCGGCACGGGGAAGTCGCTGGTCGCGGTCGCCGCGCACGCGGCATCCCTCTCCCGGGGCGGCCGCACCTATTACACGGCGCCCATCAAGGCGCTCGTGAGCGAGAAGTTCTTCGCGCTCGTCGACATCTTCGGCGCCGAGAACGTCGGGATGGTCACCGGCGACTCCTCGGTCAACGCCGACGCACCGATCGTGTGCTGCACGGCGGAGATCCTCGCGAACCTCGCCCTCCGTCAGGGCGCCGACGCCGATGTCGATCAGGTCGTCATGGACGAGTTCCACTACTACGGCGAGGCCGATCGCGGCTGGGCCTGGCAGGTGCCGCTGCTGCTGCTGAACCGGGCGCAGTTCATCCTCATGTCGGCCACCCTCGGCGACGTCGAGGACATCGCCGACGACCTCTCGCGCCGCACCGGTCGGCCCACGGCGCGGGTGACCGGCGTCGAGCGCCCCGTGCCGCTGCACTTCGAGTACGCCCGCACCCCCGTGCACGAGACGGTGCAGGAGCTGCTCGACACCAAGCAGGCGCCGATCTACGTCGTGCACTTCTCGCAGGCCGCGGCCATGGAGCGCGCGCAGGCGCTGTCGTCGATCCGCATCATCGGGCGCGAGCAGCGCGACGAGATCGCCGACGCGATCGGCGGCTTCCGCTTCACCACCGGGTTCGGCAAGACGCTCTCGCGCTACGTGCGGGCCGGCATCGGCGTGCACCACGCGGGCATGCTGCCGCGGTATCGCCGGCTCGTGGAGACCCTCGCGCAGCGGGGGCTCCTCCGCGTCATCTGCGGCACCGACACCCTGGGGGTCGGCATCAACGTGCCGATCCGCACCGTGCTCATGACCGCGCTGACCAAGTACGACGGCACGCGCATGCGCCAGCTCTCGGCGCGCGAGTTCCACCAGATCGCCGGGCGCGCGGGCCGCGCCGGATACGACACCGCGGGCACCGTCGTCGTCATGGCGCCCGATCACGAGATCGAGAACGCCGCGCAGATCCTCAAGGCCGGCGACGACCTCAAGAAGCAGAAGAAGATCGTCCGCAAGAAGGCGCCGCAGGGCTTCGTCAACTGGACCGAGCAGAGCTACGACCGCCTCGTCGCGGCGGAGCCCGAGCCGCTGGTGCCGCAGATGAAGCTCAGCGCCGCGATGCTCATCAACGTCATCTCGCGCGGCGGCGACGTGTTCGGCAACGTCCGTTCGCTCGTGTTCGACAACCACGAGCCCCGCGCCCGCCAGTACGAGCTCGCGCGGCGGGCGATCGCGATCTTCCGCACCCTCGTGCAGGCCGGGGTGGTCGAGGCGGGGGCCGACGGCATCCGTCTGACCGTCGATCTGCAGCCGAACTTCGCGCTCAACCAGCCGCTGTCGCCGTTCGCGCTCGCCGCGATCGAGATGCTCGATCCCGAGGTCGAGCTCGGCCGGGGTCCGGATGCCGCGCCCCCGGCGTCGTCGGTCGGCACGGGCCACTACGCGCTCGACGTCGTCAGCGTCATCGAGGCCACCCTCGACGACCCGCGCCCGATCCTGTCGCAGCAGCAGTTCCGCGCGCGCGGCGAGGCGGTCGCGGCGATGAAGCGCGAGGGCATCGAGTACGACGAGCGCATGGAGATGCTCGAGGAGATCACCTGGCCGAAGCCTCTGGACGAGCTGCTCGCTCAGGCCTACGAGGTGTTCGCGTCGAGCCAGCCGTGGATCCGCGACTTCGAGCTGTCGCCCAAGTCGGTCGTGCGCGACATGTATGAGCGGGCGTGCTCGTTCGGCGAGTACGTCTCGCTCTACCAGCTCGCGCGGAGCGAGGGTCTGGTGCTCCGCTACCTCAGCGACGCGTACCGCGCGATCCGCCAGACCGTGCCGGTCGACGCGCAGACCCCCGACCTGCTCGATCTCATCGCGTGGCTCGGCGAGGTCGTGCGCCAGGTCGACTCGAGCCTCGTCGACGAGTGGGAGCAGCTCATCAATCCCGCCGACGACCCGTCCGCCCCCGTCGTCCCCCCGGCCCCGCCGTCGATCCTCACGAACCGCCGCGCGTTCGTCGTGCTCGTGCGCAACGAGATGTTCCGTCGCGTACAGCTCGCCGCTCTGCAGCGCGACGAGGAGCTCGTCGAGCTGGATCCGGATGCCGACTGGCCCGGCGCTCTCGACCGCTACTTCGACGAGCACGACGCGATCGGCACGGGCGGCGCCGCGCGCTCGTCGGCGTACGTCGACATCGACGAGTCGGCCGCCGCCGACGGCGTGTGGCGCGTCGAGCAGACCATCGACGACCCCGCGGGCGACCACGACTGGCGCATCCGCGCGGAGGTCGACCTCGCGGCCTCGGAGGAGGAGGGGACCGCGGTCGTGCGGGTCACCGAGGTGCTGCGGCTCTGACTGCTCCTCCCCGGCGGGTGGCGGGGTGAAGTTCTGCACCGTTCGTCCCAGAGAGAGCGTCACTTCGAGCCCAGCGTCGTACATTCGATGGCACCCCCGCTCGGAAGGAAAGCCCGTGACCGTTGACGCCGCTCACGCGATCATCGCGCTCGCCGCACTCTTCTTCACCATCACCTCCACGACCGTGGGCGCCACGAAGTGGATGCTGGTCCGGGTGGAGGAGCGGATGGACCGTCGGTTCGTCGAATCGGAGAGTCGCTGGGACGCGCGCTTCGCTCGATCGGAGAGACGTCTGGACGAGCGGTTCGCGCAGGTCGACCAGCGGTTCGCGCAGGTCGATCAGCGGTTCGAGAAGATCGATCAGCGGTTCGCGCAGGTCGATCAGGAGCTCAGAGCGGTGGCCGGTGCCGTGGCGGAGGTCAAGGTCGCCGTCGCCCGGCTCGAGGGTCCGCACCCTCCGTTCCTCATCGCGCGAGGGTGACCCGCTCATGCGGTGGCGTGCCGACACGGCACTACCGGTCGAGGGACCGGCCCACCACACGAACGACGGATGCCGAGGCCCTGAGGCCCCGGCATCCGGTGTGATCGATTCCGCTTACGATTTGCGGGCGACGCGGTTCTCGGCGCTGACCATCCACGACAGCTGCTCGAGACGCTCGAGCACGCCGTGCAGGATGTCGGCGCTCGTGGGGTCTTCCTCGTCGACGTCGTCGTGCACGTCGCGGACGGTGCCGACGACGGCATCCAGGCGCTCGGTGATGAGGTCGATGACTTCGGCCGTGTCGACCTCGCCCTGCGGGAACTCGGGGAGGGTGGTGGTCTCGGCGACCGTGTCGCTGCGTCCGTCGGGCAGAGCGTGCAGTGCGCGCATGCGCTCGGCGATCTCGTCGCCGAACTCGCGCGCGGCGTCGATGATCTCGTCGAGCTGCAGGTGGGTGTCGCGGAAGTTCTTGCCGACGACGTTCCAGTGGGCCTGCTTGCCCTGGATCGACAGCTCGATGAGGTCGACCAGCACGGCCTGGAGAGCGTCGGTCAGCTGCTCCGACGCCTGGAAGCCTTTCTCGGCGTTCTGCTCGTCGGTGGTCTCGGGGCCGCTGCCGCCGCGCGCGGGCCGACGGCGGTTCTTGGTCGGGGCGTCCTTGGTGGTCGTGGACATGCACTTTCCTTTCACTCGCGGTGACTTCGACGTTAGGACTCCCGCGCCGTCGCGCGGCGGGGGTTGTGCGGCGCCGAGCATCGCGGTAATCGTTCCGACATCGACGGTCCCCGTCCGGATCGGGCGATGCGTGTGACGACGGCGGGGCGCTCCGCTTTCAGAGGAAACGCGCGTCCCGTAGCCGCTCGCTCCGGAATCGACAACCCCGGCGTCCCCACGCGCAGCCGTTCCTAGCGTGGAGTCGTGCCCTCGACCCCTTCTCCGTCGTCTCCTGCTCTGCGCGATTACGCCGCGATCGGCGACGGGCGCACGATCGCGCTGATCGGTCTCGACGGATCCGTCGACTGGCTGCCCCTGCCCAACATCCACTCCCGTCCGGTCTTCGCGCGACTCGTGGACGAGACGGCCGGCGGCTGCATCCGGCTCGCTCCCGTGGGGGAGTACACGGTCACCCGTCGGTACATCCCGCGGACGAACGTGCTGGAGACCACGTTCACGACCGACACGGGTGTGGCCACCCTCACCGACGCGATGGTCACCGGCATCGCCGGCCGTCTCCCGTGGGCGGAGCTGGCCCGCCGCGTGGAAGGGGTCACGGGCGAGGTCGAGTTCTCGTGGTGCGTACAGCCCGGGACGATGCTGCGTTCCGCAGCCCCGTGGACCGAGCGCATCGACGGCTTCTCGGTCATGCGCATCGATCACGTCTCCCTCGCCGTGGTCGGCCATGAGCACGGCATCCACGGAGAACCGGATTCCGGGAACGAGAGCATCGACGGCGGCTTCACCACGTCCGAGGGCTCGCGCCATCTGCTCGTCATCGCCGCGACCGAGGGGGAGCCGCTCCGGGTCCCCGACGCGCAGAACGTCGACCGCGGGATCGACCGCACCATCGACGGCTGGACGATGTGGTCGGACGAGTTCTCGTACGACGGACCGTGGGCCGACGACGTGCAGCGCAGCGCCCTCGCTCTGAAGCTGCTGCTGTTCAGCCCGACCGGCGCGATCGCCGCGGCCGCGACGACCTCGCTCCCCGAGAATCCCCGGGGCGGCAAGAACTGGGACTACCGCTTCGCCTGGGTACGCGACCTCGCCTACACGGCCCACGCGTGGGTGGGTTTCGGCCTGCGCGAAGAGACGCACGCGGCGATCTCGTGGCTCCTGCGCACGATCCGCAAGAACGGTCCCGAGGTGCAGGTGATGTACACCCTCGACGGCGACGCCGAGATCGGTCTCGAGAAGCACGACGTCCCGGGGTGGAACGGCAACCAGCCCGTGGTCACGGGCAATCCCGCCCAGGGGCAGTTGCAGCTCGGGGTCTACGGCGACCTCATCGCCCTGTGCCGTACCTACGTCGAAGCCGGGAACCGCCTGGACATCCAGACCGGACGCCTCCTCGCGGACGTCGCCGACCGCACGTGCGACCTCTGGCGCCGCGCGGACTCGGGCATGTGGGAGCTGCCGGAACTGCGCCACTACACCTCGTCGAAGATGGGCTGCTGGAAGGCCCTGGACGACGCGCAGTGGCTCGCCGAAGGCGGGCACATCCCCGACAACGGCGACCGCTGGCGCGCCGAGCGCGATCGCATCCACACCTGGGTCGAGGAGCACTGCTGGTCGGAGGATCTCGAGGCGTACACGATCGCCCCGGACAGTCAGGATCTGGACGCGTCCGTCCTCCTGCACGCCCCGACGGGCTTCGACCGCGGGGAACGCATGTCGAAGACCCTGGATGCCATCACCGAACGCCTGGGTACCGAGAACCACCTCGTCTACCGCTACACGGGCATGGACCAGGAGGAGCAGACGTTCGTCGCCTGCGCGTTCTGGCGAGCGACCGCCCTCGCGTGCGTCGGGCGTCACGCCGAGGCGATCGAGGCGATGGATGCCCTCGTCGCGCAGGCGAACGACGTGGGCATCTACTCCGAGATGATCGCGGAGTCCGACGGGGCCTTCTGGGGCAACCTCCCCCAGGCTCTCAGCCACCTCGCCCTCATCAACGCCGCCCTCGTCATCCGTGACGTCGTGGATGACGACGAGCTCGACGGTCGTTGACACCTCCCTCCCTCCCTCCCTCCCTCCCCCCACCGAAAGGACTCGCCATGAGCACGCAGTACACCTTCACCGACCCCACGAAGCTCTACGCCGACATCGAACCGCAGGCGCAGGACCAGCCCGAACCGGGCCTCGACGCCGAACTCACCCCGAAGGCCGCCCTCGGCGAGGACACCTACGTCGGCAGCGAGCGTCTGAAAGGGCGCAAGGCGCTGATCACCGGTGCCGACTCGGGCATCGGGGCGGCCACCGCGATCGCCTTCGCCCGCGAGGGGGCGTCGGTCGCGATGTCGTATCTGCCGGAGGAGAAGCAGGATGCCGATCGCATCGCCGGCATCCTCCGAGAGGCGGGGGCCACCGTGGTGCAGATCCCCGGCGATCTGCGCGAGCGGGACTACGCGCGCACGCTCGTGAAGGAGGCGGTGGAGGGCCTCGGCGGTCTCGACATCGTCGTCAACAACGGCGGCAAGCAGATCTTCAACGAGGACATCACGACCCTGACGGACGAGCAGTTCGACGACACCTTCAAGACCAACGTCTACGCGATGTTCTGGATCTGCAAGGAGGCCGTTCCGCACCTCGAACCGGGCTCGACCATCATCAACACCACGTCGATCCAGGCGTACTCCCCGGCGCCGATCCTCGTGGACTACGCCTCGACGAAGTCGACGATCAACACCTTCACGAAAGCCCTCGGCCAGCAGCTCGCTCCGAAGGGCATCCGCGTGAACGCGGTCGCCCCCGGCCCCATCTGGACCCCGCTGCAGGTCACCGACGGGCAGCCGAACGAGAAGGTCGACGAGTTCGGCGAGGAGACCCCGCTCGGACGCATGGGCCAGCCCGCCGAACTGGCTCCCGCGTACGTGTACCTCGCCTCGGGGGAGTCGAGCTACGTGATCGGTGAGACGCTCAACGTCAACGGCGGCATGCCGACCCCCTGATCGCCGCGGGAGAAGGGGCCGTCGTCCGGGTGCGGGCGGCGGCCCCTTCGGCATCCTGCGTGCCACGAGAACAGGGGATGCGGCGAGAACAGGGCAATGCGGGCCGGATCCCCCTGTCTTCGTGGCATCCCCTGTTCTCGTAACACCGCCCGACGTGTCAGGCGAGCGACTTCCGGTAGAAGATCTCGCCGTCGGCCGTCTCCTCGGAACGGTGATACCCCTCGCGCTCGTAGAGACGCTGGTTGGCCTCGCTGAGACCGCCCGTGAAGAGCTCGGCCTCGGTCGCGCCCGCCTCGCGACCGCGCTCCTCGACCGCGCCGAGAAGAAGAGTCCCGAGTCCCTCGCCCTGTTGGTCGGGCGCGATGGCGAGGCGCCCGATGAGCAACAGGCTCCCATCCCGGCGCGCGCGCACCGCGCCGACGATGCGATGGTCCGTCACCGCCACGCAGCCGAGGTTCTCGACCAGTTCGGCGCGCAGTTCCTCCAGCGTCTGCGTGAGCGGCGGCATGTCGGGGTCGCCGTAGATGAGGGCCTCGCTCGCGAAGGCGGCCCGCTGGATGGTGAGCACCTCCCCGGCGTCGTCGGGCGTGATGGGGCGGACGCGTGTGTTGTGATCGCTGCTGCTCATGGTCGCTTTCCGATGAGAGGTGAACAAAAGACGCCGAAACGACGGCGGTCCGAGACCGCGGGGTTAACTACGATGGCTGTGGCCAGCTATGAACGACTTCTTCGATACCCGCGTCCGCACCGACGACGTCGCCGACACGCTGGCCTGGCTCCAGGCGCAGTACGGACACGTCGACGTGCAGGCCGACGACGCCTCGTTCGCGGAGCGCGCGGTCGGAGACGGCGCCTTCTCTCTGCGCCATCTCGACTGGGACTGCCGTGCCGAGGTCGTCTACGAGGCGGATCGGTTCTTCGTCGCCACCTCCACGCCGGGGTACGGCTGGAGCATCGGATCGGACGCCGGGGAGTACAGCGTCGAACCGGGACTCGTGCAGCCCGGTCAGGAGCTGATCGGCCGCCCGCGGTCGACACGGCTGCAGCTCGCCGCCTTCGACGCCGTCCGACTCACCGAGACGGCGCGCACGATCTACGGCGACGAGACCCTCACCGTCCGCTTCGACGGAACGGCCCCCGTCTCGCGACGGATGCGCGAGTACTGGCTCGCGACGCTGCGCTGGTCGCTGACCCAGACGCCCCTCATGGCGGAACCCCTCGTGCGCGCTCAGGTGTATCGCTCTCTCGCCGCCGCGACCCTCGAGAGCTTCGCCCTCGTGGGCGATCCTCGGGAACGGCGAGCCTCCGCTCTCGAGCAGGCCTCGATCTACGCGTCCGCGACCGCCTGGTTCGACGACCACGCGTCCCTGCCCATCACGATCGACGATGCCGCCCGTGCGGTCGGGACGTCGAGCGAGGGACTGCGGCGCGCTTTCGCCGCGAACGGCCACCTGGCCCTCACACCCGAGGCCTATCTCGCGGCCGCGCGCGTGAGCGCGGCCCACGCCGATCTCGTCGCGGCGGACCCTGCGGTCACCTCGGTCGCCCAGGTGGCGGCCCGCTGGGGATTCCCGGCGACCTCGCGGTTCGCGCAGGCCTACCGGGACGCGTACCGCGTCGACCCGCAGTCGACTCTCGATCGCTGAACCCTCAGCGATCGCGGTCGGTGTACTCGCCGGGGTCCGTGGGATCCTCGCGGTCCTCTTCCCCCGACGGCAGCTGCACATCGGTGTACGCCCCGGCCTCGTCGGAACGGGGCCGCGACGCGGTGCCGTCCGCGTTCTCCCGGTCCACGTACTCGCCCGGCAGATCGGTGCTGCCGTGGTCGATGTCGCCGTCGGGGAGCTGCACGTCGGTGTACTCGCCTTCGTCGGGTCCGGTTCCGCGGCCTGTGGTGTCGCGCTCGCTCATCGTGGGTCTCCCGCCGTCGTGTTGTCCTCGACGCTAGACCGCGCCGCGCGGGGGCGCTCGGCCTTGACAGATGCGCCCGACGGGTCCCGTGTCAAGGCCGGTCTGCGCGGCGGGCGAGCGGGCCAGAGTGGAGGCATGCCAGCTCTCGCCATCATCCTCGTCATCGTCGGACTCGTCCTGCTGTTCCTCGGCCTCTTCGTCGAGGCGGTGAAGTTCCTGCTCTGGGTCGGAATCGTCATCCTCATCGTGGGTGTGATCGCCGCTCTGATGCGCTTCATCCGCCGAAACGCCTGACCGCACCGCGTCCTCCGATCCGCCCGCTCGGCTGCTCCGAGCGGGCGGATCGTCGTGCGGGCGCCGTCACGCCGAGAAGAGGTCGCCTGCGCGGGGGCGGTGCACCGAGGCCACGGCATCCAGAGCCGGACCCAGCTCCGGGTGCCGGAAGCGGAAGCCGGCCTCGCCGAGCACGCGCGGGACCGCCCACCGGCTCTTGAGCACCAGCTCGGGTTCGTTGCGCAGCAACGCCATGGCGGGGTCGAGCATCCACCGGAAGGCGGGCAGGCCGATCCGGCGCCCCGCGACGCGTCGGACCTCTCTCATGAGCGTGCGGTTGTCGCTGACGCCCGGCGCCGACAGGTTGACCGGCCCCTCGAGATCGTCGCGATCGCGGAGGAAGAGAACGGATGCCACGACGTCGTCGATGTGGATCCAGCTGAAGCGCTGGCGCCCCGACGTCCGGTGCCAGCCCGACCACACCGCCCCGGTGGGATGCGCACCGATCCCGCGGTAGCGGCGGTGCGGGAACCACCAGCTGTCGATCTGCGGTCCGCCGAGTCCGAGGCGCCCGAGGGCGAAGAGCATGCACGTGGCCGGCCCGTCGCCGAGGACGATCGCCATGCGCAGGGCGACGCGCCGGGTGTCGGGGAGGTCGCCGTCGAAGAACGCCCGCTCCCACGAGGTCGCCACGTCGACCGAGAACCCGTCGCCGATGACGCCGTCGACCTCGTCGTTCCCGCGCGCGGTCTCGTGCCGGTAGATCGTCGCCGTGGAGGCGTTGAACCAGACGCGGGGCGCGCGGGAGGCCGCGCGGACCGCGCGATGGAGAGCTCTCGTCGTCTCGACCCGCGATCGGAGGATCTCGTCGCGCGCGGCGTCGGTGTACCGGCACGACACGATCTTGCCTGCGAGGTTGACGAGCACGTCGGCGCCGTCGACGAGACGGTCGATCGCCGGCTGGTCGCCCCAGGTCGCGGTGCCCGTGCGGCCGATCGTGTCGACGTCGTAGCCATCGTCGCGGAAGGCGGATGCCAGGGCTCGGCCGACGAAACCACTCGCTCCGGCGATGACGACACGGGGTCGGGGCACGGCATCCTCCTGGGTCGGGTTCAGCCTAGGGGAGTGCCGGGGACGCGGCGTGTCGTCAGAATGAGAGGCATGGTGCACCCTCTCGATGTCGCTCGCCTCCTGGCGCTGCCCGACGACTACAGCGATCGTGAGGAGTCCGAGGCCGTCCGCCTCTTCGCGGAGGCGAACGGTGCGCAGTTCCAGCCCCTGGTGCTCGGGCAACCCCTGCCGGGAGTGGTGTTCCGCGATGCCACGGGCGCGCCGCGCCCGATGCAGGGCGCGGGTCGCATCGTGCGCTTCCCCGGCGAGCCGGAGATCGAGATCGCCAACTCCGCCTTCCCGTACGCCATCGAGCTCAACGTCATGAGCTCGGCCTGGGGCTACGCGGCGGTCCGGCTGTCGCGCCCCGCCCCGGCACTGCTCGTGGAGACCGGGAGCGCCCGAGCCGTCCGGCTCCTGCCGGCGACCCCGACGGCGGCGGAGACCCTGACGTTCGAGAACGGCACGCAGGCGCACGTCGACGCCCGCGCGGTGGACTGGGCCCGCGGCATCCTGAGTCCCGACCTCCTCGCGCTGCTCGACGACGCTGAGCTGCCCTTCGACCTCGAGATCGTGGAGGGATGGCTGTTCCTCTACAGCCCGCGGCAGCTCGCGGGGGGAGATCCGCGCGTATGGCGGCGCACCCTGGGAGTGGTGGCGGCGGTCCACGACGCGGTGGAGGCGGCCGACGGCGCGCGGGCCGTGGCATCCGGGGCCCCGCCGGCTCTGCCGATGACCGACCGACCGTGGAAGGGCGGACGACGTAAGGCCCTCTGGGTCTACGGGTCGATGATCGCGGTGATGGCGATCGTCGGGGCGGTTGTGGCGCTGTTCGCGCGGTGACGGCGGCGGGCGTCACCGCGGCTGCCTGACAGAATGGGTGCCATGCGACGCAACGAACGGGGAACGCGTGTCGTCCGCGGTGCCGTCGCTGCCGCTGTGGCGACGTTCGTCGCTCTCCTCTCGCACGTGACGGCCGGGGGAGCCCTTCCCGGCCTCGTGGGCATCGTCGTTCCCCTCGCGCTGTCGTTCGTCGCGTGCACGGCCCTCGCCGGCCGGCGACTCTCCGTGGTGCGGCTGAGCCTCGCTGTCGCCCTGAGCCAGGTGCTGTTCCACGCGCTGTTCGTCCTCGGCGGTTATCAGCCGGGCGCCACCGCCGGTCACGTTCACACCGCGGCGTCCGCGATGCCCGCTCTCGGCGCGGACTCCGTGCCGATGTCGATGGCACCGGATGCCACGATGTGGCTCTGGCACGTCATCGCCGCCGCGCTCACCACCGCCGCCCTGCACCGCGGGGAGCGGACGGTCGCGCACCTGCGCGACCTCGCCGTCCGGCTGGGCGCCTGGGTGTGCGCGCGGGTCCGCATCCTCACGGTCGCGCCCGGACCGACTCCCGCACGTCGCGTCCTCGCCGAGATCGTCGCCGATGTGCGAGCCGTGTCGGTGCTGCTGGCAGCGACCGCTCGGCGGCGCGGTCCTCCTCTCGGCGCTCTCTGACGCCCGCCCCGCTCGATCCGTCGCGGGGTGTTCGGTCGGCGGCATCCGGTGCCGTCCGCTCTCGACGAGCGGCACCCGCCTCGACTGACCCGCCGCCGTCCCGTGCGGCGGGGATTCGCGTCCTTCGGGACGCCCTGTGTCCGTCGTGTCGTGCCACCGTCGACGCGCGGGGGAGCGCTGTGCGCTGAACCCGCGTCACCGGGGTGCGCGCGGCATCGCCGAAAGAAAGAGCCCCATGATCCGCCTCCGCGCTGTCGCGGTCGGATGCGCCGTGGCCGTCGTCGTCGTTCTGACGTCGGTCGTTCCGGCATCCGCCCATGACCAGCTGTTATCCAGTTCACCCGCCCCGGATGAGCGTCTCCCCTCCGCTCCCGATGAGATCACCCTGACCTTCTCGGCCGATCTCCTCGACGTGGGCGCCGACATCATCGTCGCCGACGGCGACGGGACCGACTGGGCGGTCGGTGACCCCGACATCACGTCGGCCACCGTCTCCGTCGGCCTGCGAGAGGGCATGCCCGTCGCGGGATACGAGGTGCGCTGGCGCGTCGTCTCGAGCGACGGGCACCCCATCTCGGGAGTGATCCCGTTCACGGTCGGCGACGCGGCCCCTCTCGAGCGGACGCCCGCCTCGGCGAGTCCGTCCGCCGTCGCGGCTCCCGTGTCCAACGACCCGGACGTTCCGCGCGTGGTGATCGTCGCCGCCCTCGGCGCGGGCATCGCCCTCGCCGCCCTCCTCCTCGTCTCCCTCCTCCGCCGCGCCGCGCGCGGCCGACAGTCCGGAAAGGTCTCGTCATGAACACCCGCCCTCTGCGCTTCGGCGCCATCGCCCTTCTCGCCACCCTCGCCCTCGCGGGCTGCGCCGGCACGACCGCTCCCGCCCCCGCCGCCGAGTCGGCGTCGTTCTCCAGCTCGGACGTCTGGGTCAAGGCCGCCGACGACGGCATGACCGCCGGCTTCGGAGAACTCACCAACACCGGCGACACCGACCTCACCGTCGTCTCCGCCACGAGCCCCGCCACCTCGTCCATGCAGCTGCACGAGACGGTTCAGAACGAGGCCGGGCAGATGGTCATGCGCGAGGTCGAGGGCGGGTTCGTCATCCCGGCCCACGGCTCGATCCCGCTCGCCCCGGGAGGAAACCACCTGATGTTCATGGACGTCACCTCCCCCCTGCGTGCCGGTGACGACACGACGATCACGCTGACCTTCTCGGACGCGTCGACCGTCGAGATCACCGCACCGATCAAGGAGTTCGCCGGGGCGAACGAGAACTACGACGGTGGCGACATGGGTGACATGGGTGACATGGGCGACATGGACATGGGCGAGTGATGGTGCGCCTCGACACCCGGCGCGGCCCGACCCGGCGGACCTTCCTTCTCGGGGGAGCCGTCGCGGGCGTCGGCGCGGTCGCCGCGATCGGCGTCGACGCGGCGGCGTCGGCTCAGGATGCCGCCCCCTCGACGCCGTTGAACGGAGAGGTGACCGTGCCGTTCCACGGCATCCACCAGGCAGGGATCGACACCGACGCCCAGGCGCACGCGTCGTTCATCGCGCTCGACCTGCGACCGGACATCGACCGCGACGGCCTTCGGCGCCTGCTGCGCACCCTGACCGACGACGCGGCGCGGCTGACGCGCGGCGAAGCGGCCCTGGCCGACACCGAGCCCGAGCTCGCGACGGCGCCCGCGCGCCTGACGGTGACCTTCGGCTTCGGTCCCGAGCTCGTCGCCCGTGCCGGTGCGCTCGCTCCGTCGTGGTTGCGGCCGCTGCCGGCGTTCTCGATCGACCGACTCCGCCCCGAGTACGGCGACGGCGACCTGCTGCTGCAGATCGCCGCCGACGATCCGGTGACCGTGGCGCACGCCGCGCGCATGCTCCTGAAAGATGCGCGTGCCTTCGCCACCCCGCGGTGGGTGCAGCAGGGCTTCCGGCGCGCGCACGGCACGGAGCGCCCCGGGACGACCATGCGCAACCTCTTCGGACAGGTCGACGGCACCGCCAACCCCGTGCCGGGCACGACCGCGTTCGACGACGTCGTGTGGGCCCGGGAGGGGTGGCTCGCGGGAGGCACGGGCATGGTGGTGCGCCGGATCGCGATGGACCTCGACACGTGGGACCACCTCGACCGCCCCGGTCGCGATCAGGCGGTGGGACGGTTCCAGTCGACGGGGGCGCCCCTGACCGGTGCCGACGAATTCGACGAACCGGACTTCGAGGCGAAGGATGCCATCGGCTTCCCGGTGATCCCGGAGTTCTCGCATCTGCGTCGGTCGCGACCGGAGGATCCGGCCCAGCGCATCTTCCGTCGCGGCTACAACTACGACCAGACGCCGCCCGCCGGGACCCTGAGCGACGCGGGGCTGGTGTTCGTGTCGTTCCAGGCCGACGTGGACGGGCAGTTCGTCCCGATCCAGCGACGGCTCGACGAGCTCGACCTGCTGAACAAGTGGACGACCCCGATCGGTTCGGCGGTGTTCGCCGTGCCACCGGGATGCGCCGAAGGCGGCTTCATCGGAGAGGGGATCCTGTCATGACGACGACGCGACCGGACGGTGTCTCCGCGTCGGGCGGCGCCCCCTCCCCGTCGAGCGTCCGAGAAACCGGGAGCTCCCGACCGGCTCGCGGCGCCGGGGGCGCGGCATCCGGTGCCGTCCGCAAGGGATGGTTCACCGCGCTGCTGCGGCGGGTGCACTTCTTCGCGGGGCTTCTCGTGGGGCCGTTCATCCTCGTCGCGGCGGTGAGCGGAGGGCTGTACGCCCTCACCCCGGTCATCGAGAAGGTCGTCTACTCCCACGAGCTGACCGCGACGTCGGATCGGACCGGGATGCCGTTGGCCGACCAGATCGAGGCCGCCGAGGCCTACGTCGGTTCCGGTGCCGCGCCGGTCGCCGTGCGGCCCGCGCCCGAGCCCGGCGCGACCACGCGCGTGATGTTCGCCGACGAGACGCTGCCCGAGAGCACCACCCGGGCGATCTTCGTCGATCCCGCGACGACGCAGATCCTCGGCGATCTGCCCGCGTACGGCACGAGCGGGGCGCTGCCGGTGAGACATTGGATCAGCGATCTGCACCGTTCGCTCCACCTCGGTGCCCCGGGCCGGTGGTACAGCGAGCTCGCGGCATCCTGGCTCGGCATCGTCGCGCTCGCGGGACTCGGACTCTGGATCGGGCGCTTCGTGCGCAGCCGCCGGGGGCGCCGCGATCTGCTGCGCCCCAACCGGACGCACCGCGGTTACCGTCGTCTGTCGGGCTGGCACTCCGCCGTCGGGATCTGGGTCGTCGTGGGGGCGCTGTTCCTCTCGGCCACCGGGATCACGTGGTCGACGTTCGCGGGGGCGAACGTATCGGACCTGCGCGCGGCGATCGGCGGGGCCACTCCGTCGCTGAAGACCGCGCTGGACGGTGCGGCGGCCGCGGGCGGAGAGCACGCGGGCCACGGGGGCGCCGCACCGGGAGCACCGACGGGGGCGGCCAATCCGCCGACCTTCGACGCCGTGCTCGCGATCGCGAAGCGCATCAACGTCAACACCGGCGACGTCGAGATCCGTCCCCCGAGCGCCCCCGGAACCGCCTGGGTCGTGCAGGAGATCCACCGGAGCTTCCCGACCGAAGTGGATGCCGTGGCCGTCAACGGCGCGACGATGCAGGTCGTCGACCGGGTGGACTTCGCGAGCTTCCCCCTGCTCGCGAAACTCTCGCGCTGGGGCATCGACCTGCACATGGGCTCGATGTTCGGCCTGGTGAATCAGCTGGTGCTGTTCGCACTGGCCGTCGGGATCGCGGCCCTCGTCGTGCTCGGCTACGCGATGTGGTGGAAGAGGCGTCCGACGCGCGGACTCGCGGCTGCTCCCGCGCGGGGCGCTCTTCGCGGGGCGCCGTGGTGGGGCATCGGGGTCGTCCTGGTCGTCGCGGTGCTCATCGGGTCGGTCCTGCCGATGGTCGGGTATCCGCTCGCCGCCTTCGTCGTTCTCGACCTGGTGCTCGGGTGGTGGGGACGGCGACGGGCGCGACTCGCCGCCCCGGTCAGGTCAGGAGCTGGTGCATCGTGATCGAGCCGTTCACCGGCTCGGTGAAGCCGAGGCTTCGGTACAGCGCCTGACCCGGCGGGTCGGCCAGGAGCGTCACATACGCGCCCTCGGGGGCCTTCGCGCGGATCTCCGCGAGAAGGTCCTCGAGGATGCGTCGCCCGAGCCCGCGGCGCTGGAAGCCGGGCAGGGTCGCCATGTCGGCCACGAGGAAGTACCACCCGCCGTCGCCGACCACCCGGCCCATCGCGACCGCCCGGCCCTCGGCATCCACGATCCTCCGCCACGCCCAGCTGTTCGCCAGGGCCGGTGCGCCCTGGTCAGGGCGCTTCGGCGTGAGCCCGGAGGCGCGGCGCAACTCGAGGTAGTCCTCGAGCGTCGGGGCGAGGGATTCGAGGCGGAGGTCGTCCATCGACTCAGCCTGGCACGGCGCGGTCAGCGCTCCGGGCGGTCTCCGTCGGGGTCGGGCAGGCCCTGCGCGATGCGGCTCGAGGCGGCGGAGTCGCGCCCCACTCCGGGCTGGTACTTCGCGATCGGGTCGTCGCCGTCGACGTGCGGCTCCGGCTCCGCACCGCCGGCGGGCTCTTCCGCCGGGGTGTCCTCTCGGTGGCGCGAGGTCGAGCCGTTTCCGCCCCGGGCCTCGTCGGTGCCGCGCTCCATGCCGCCGTCGGCCGCGCGCGTGCCGACCCCGGGCAGGTCGTTCTGGCTCGACACGTTCTGCACGTGGGCCTCGTCGTCGGTGTCGATCCCGGTCGCCGCGACAGCTCCGCTGTCGGCACCCGCGCCGCCCGCGGGAACCTCGGCGACGAGACCGTCGGAGGCGGCGACGGTGTCGTCGTGATCGGCACCGGGCAGGTTCTCGGGGGTGGGGGTGGTCATGTCGATCCTTCCGTGGGGCGTGCCGCCACGTTAGGCGGGGGGTCCGACATCGGCGGCGGGGTTGACGCCGTCGTCACGGCGGCATGGCAGGATCTTCGGATGCCGGCCACCTCCTCGCCCCAGCGGTACTGCGTCGTCGCCCTGTTGGCTTCGATGGAGGTGGGTGACCGTGTCGCGCGGAGTGCATGGCCGGCGCACGTGACGCTCGCCTCGAACTTCGTCGCGGAGGCATCGACCGCCGAGCTCGTCGAGATCCTCCGCGAAGTGCCGTCAGCGAAGGAGCCCTTGACGTTCCGGGTCGGTGACGTGGCCCTGTTCGGTTCGCAGCACGACATCGCCGTGCGACTGGTGGAGTCGTCGCGGGCGACCCATCTGCACGGGCTCCTGACAGACCGTCTCGAGCATCTCGCGGGCTTCGCCGCGGATGAGCCGGCCTACTGGCGGGACGGCTTTCGTCCCCATCTCACGCTGGGACCGGCCGTTCGCGCGGTCGACGGGGAGATCCTGCGGTCGACACGCCTCGGGATCGCGCGGATCGGTGGCGCCGAGGCGGAACTCGTGGCGGCTCTCGACTTCAGGTGACAAGGCGATGCGTGGAGAACGGGCGGCTTTGCGCGGTCGTCCTCGGAGTGCGTGGAGAACGCGCGGTAACGGCCTCGACCCGCCAGGACGCCTCGGACATCCAGATCGTCCCGCTCGATCAGCTCGCTCAGCGTCAGCTGGTTTGGCGCTTCCCAAGAACGCGGTGGCGCGACAACGGCCCTCGAATACGATCAACAGCGGATGACTCGGGACGTGGATGCCGCTGAGTCGGTCCGTACTAGCGAGTCGGAGCGCCTGCGAGCAAGTGCGCGTTGTTCGTACGGGGACGATCCAGCGGTCGCCCTCCGCACGCCTGGGCCCGCTTAACAGCGCCCCACTGCCGCAGTCGCCTGTTATCGAAATGTTCCTGTCCAAACACCTTTTAGTAAGCCATCCACGAGCCGGCAGCGTGGGGCGCAATCGATCGGTTTCGCGTCATGCGGCGTATTAGCCCCTAGCTTGAGGTTGCGCCTGCCGTGATCGCCAGCTGCTTGCAGTGGCACTCGGATTGCCGCGTGGCGGGGACGACGAACTTGTCCAGCCCCCTTGCGGGGTGGGAGATATTCGCGTTAGGTCGATGGTGAGCGGTAGGCCCCTGCCGCCGGATGGAGAGATGACATGAAAATGAAAATCGCCTCCGGGCTGGCTGGACTTACGCTGGCCGCGACTGCGCTTTTCGGTTCATACCCGGCACATGCAGCGACTAATGCAAGCGTCGCAGTGGGGGAAACCGGGAGCGTCTCGCAGCAGGCTCTCAATCCCCTCCGCGAGCCTGTTCCGGAATGCGGTGACCAGGTACAACTGGTGCGCAACAACGATCAGATCCGTGCGGTCGGAGTCGGCGTCACGGTCTTCCCGCCCAGCTACCCGTACGGCCTCATCACGGTATATGGGCCGAGTGGATCACAACTGGCCCAGGGCAATGCCTCCAACAGCGGGGGCGCCAACCTGCCCTTCACTGCCGTTTCAGGGGGGTCTGCCACCTACCGGGTCGTCTTGAGCAACGCAGAGAACACCATCAGCTTGTGTGCCGGCTATTACAGTATCTGACGTGAAAGGCTACCGCCCGCCAACGTATCCGCTCCTCGAGGCTCGGTTCCAGCAATCAGGGAATGACACCACCCGATGGCTATACGGGTGGAACGGACCGGTGACCGAGCCTGCCGCGGATGTCACCCTAGCTGCTTTAGCTCCTGCCGGACGCGCACTTATCACTTCAGGTCTCTGGGTAAATGAGCTGGATGTTCGAATATCGGCGCTCTTGGCTGCAAATTCGCTGAATCGTTCGAGCCTGTTTTCAGGCGTTGCCATCGACGCTGCTGCGAGAGACGTGTTGTGGCTGCCGGCTCGGCTCACGGTAAACGACGAGTCTGTGCAGGTAATGATGGGTCGAATCCGTGATCTGATAGTCGCGTATGCGATCGGTGTCCCCGCGCAGTTTGCGGGCGCGTGGAGAAGCGATAAAGAGCTTGAATCGCTGGGTGCAATAGATCCGGCGCAGTATTCGATAGATCCGTTGAAAATGCATTCCTACCCGTCACTGAACGAGCAAACAACACGACTGATGTCCAGCGTCGATTTCTATTGACTTCGCGGCATAATGCGTGATCGACACATTCGACGAGCGCCCCGCCTCGATGGCGGGGCGCTCGTCGGGCGTCGGCCTCGTGCGGTCAAACCGTGACGATGCGCGTCGGCCGTCTCGCAGAGTTTGACGAACCGCTTGCTATGAGCCTGTCGACGTCCTGACCGCGGTTTGGCAATTTGAGGATTGACACTTTGTCGGCTCCGCGGACCGTCGCGCGTGGTGCAAAACCGAGGGGTTTGCGTCGGGCGCGAGCCAGCAAGCGAGGTCCCGAATCCAGCGGGTCGACGTGGTGCGAACCCCGATGCGAAAGGTGTCCGTGAGGGGATCGGCAAGCGGGAAGGTCACTGAGTCCCTGGCCCTCGTGAAGCTGCCCGCCTCGGGCCGCGGGCATGACCCGCTTCTTCGCCGCCAACGTCGATGTCGGGAGCCCTGGCTAGGCTCGACCACAGCGTCGAAAGGAAACCGCAATGCAGCAGCGCCCCCTCTCCCGTACCGGCCGCGAGGTCTCGGCGATCGGCCTCGGCACGTGGCAACTCGGTGCCGACTGGGGTGATGTCAGCGAGGACGACGCGCGCGCCGTCCTGGCGGCCTCCGCCGACGCGGGCGTCACCCTCTTCGACACCGCCGACGTCTACGGCGACGGTCGGTCCGAGCAGATCATCGGGGCCTTCCTGAAGAGCCGACCGGATGCCGGCATCACCGTCGCCACGAAGATGGGCCGCCGTGAAGACCAGGTGCCCGAGAACTACGTCATGGAGAACTTCCGCGAATGGCTCGACCGCTCGCGGCGACTCCTCGACACCGAGACGCTCGACCTCGTGCAGCTGCACTGCCCGCCGTCCGCGGTCATCGACGACGACGCCACCTGGGACGCGCTCGACCAGCTGGTCTCCGAGGGCGTGATCGCCGCCTACGGCGCCTCGGTCGAGACGATGGACCAGGCGTTGTCGGCCCTGACCCGCCCGAACCTGACCAACCTGCAGATCATCTTCAACCCGTTCCGCCTGAAGCCCCTCGACGAGGTGCTGCCGCTCGCGGCCGAGAAGAACGTGGCGGTCTTCGCGCGCGTGCCGTTGGCGAGCGGGCTGCTGTCGGGCAAGTACTCGCGCGCGACGACCTTCGCCGAGAACGACCACCGCTCCTACAACCGCAACGGTGAAGCGTTCGACAAGGGCGAGACGTTCTCGGGGGTGCCGTTCGACGAGGGCGTGGCCGCGGCCGACGAGCTCAAGGCATCCCTTCCCGACGGTGTCACGCTGCCCGCGGCGACGCTCGCGTGGATCGCGTCGCGCGAGGGCGTCACCTCGGTCATCCCGGGGGCGCGTTCGGTGTCCCAGGCCACCGCGAACGCGCAGGCCGGCGAACTCCTCGAGGGCGGTTTCGACCTCGACGCGTTCGACGCGCTCGTGCGCGACGTGTACGACCGTCGCCTGCGCGCGGAGATCCACCCGCAGTGGTGACCCCGTCATGACGAAAGCCGGGCCCGCCTCTGGGGGCGGGCCCGGCTTCGATCGGGGGAGACGTCAGCTGACGTCGCCGCGCCACGCGCCGGATTCGGCGCCGCGCGATTCGATGTACTCCTTGAAGTTCGCGAGATCCTTCTTGACCGAGTGATCGTCGGCGCCGAAGACCGCACCGAGCTTCTCGAGCACGCCCGTGGGCGCCCAGTCGATCTGCACGGTGACGCGCGTCTCGTCGTCCGACAGGCGGTGGAACGTCACGACACCGGCGTGGTTCTCGTCGCCGCCGATGCTGTTCCAGGCGACGCGCTCATCGGGGTGCTGCTCCGTGATCTCGGCGTCGAACTCGCGCTCGGCCCCGGCGATCTTCACCTTCCAGTGCGTGAGGGTGTCGCTCTTCTGCGTGATGGACTCCACGAAGCTCATGAAGTGCGGGAACTCCTCGAACTGCGTCCACTGGTTGTACGCGACGCGGACGGGAACGTTGACGTCGATGGTTTCGATGACCTGTGCCATGGTGTCCTCTTTCCTCTGGCTTGTGGGGGTGTCCCCAGTCTTCGGCCGCGGTCTCCGGCGCGCCCCCGGGGTTGAGGGATCGCCGTTCATGGCCTATACGCGCGGAGCCGGTTCACCGGGGAGGTCAGCCGCGCGCGGCGCCCCCGGCGCGCGGCGCGTCACGCCCGGCCGCGCAGGATCAGGTGCCAGTACACCCAGGGCAGCACGCGCCGGTCGGCGATCCACGACAGCCGCCGCTCCCGGTACAGCGACCGCCAGAACGGAACCGTCGGCTGGAGGCGGCCCCATCGGTCGAACTCCGCGAACACCACGGTCCCGCGCGACACGGTGAACGGCACGACGCTGTAGCCGTCGTACTTCTCGGTGGGCGCGCGCCCCTCCACGACGGCCCGCAGATTCTTCACGAGCGCCTTCGCCTGTCGGCGGATCGCTCCCCCCGAGCGCCGGGTGGCGACCGCTGCCGCGTCGCCGACGGCCCAGATCTCCGGATGCCGCACGTGCTGCAGCGTCTCCGGATCGACGTCGACGAACCCGTGCGGATCATCGGATGCCGCGAGCCCGCTGCCCGCGATCCACTCCGGCGCGCGCTGGGGTGGAACGGCGTGGAGGACGTCGTAGTGGAGCGTCTCGGACGCGTCGCCGCGACCGATCGTGAGCGTGGAGTTCTCGGCATCCACGGATCGGAGGTCGCGGCTGTACCGCACCTCGACCCCGTATTCGTCGAGCTTGCGTCGCAGTTCGCGGTCGATCGCCGGGATGCCGAACGGCACGGGATCGGGGCACACGAAGATCACGCGGATGTCGTCGCGCACCCCGATCGCCCGCCACCAGTCGCACGCGAGGTACATCGGTTTCTGGGCGGCCGCCCCGCACGACGCCGGCTCCGCCGGCTGCGTGAAGACGACGGTTCCGGACCGGAGGTCGCGGAGCACCTCGGACGCTTTCGCGGCGAGGGCGTAGTCGTAGTTCGAGATTCCGACGGCCGTGTCCATCGCTTCGGGCAGGCCCGGGACCTGCTCCCACGCCATGCGCATCCCGGCGCAGACGACGAGCTGGTCGTAGTCGATGCGCCCGCCCGAGACGAGATGCACGCGTCGGGTGTCGGCATCCACCGTGAAGACCTCGTCGCGCAGCCACCGGACACCCGGAGGGATGACGTCGGCCTGGGGGCGTGCCGCCTCCGACGCCCGCGCGGCCCCGCCGGCGATGTGCGACTGGAGGGGCGCGAAGACGTGGAGCGTACGCGGCTCGATGACCGTGATGTCGGCCAGGCCGGCGCGGTGGAGGCGGCCGGCGACCGACAACCCGGCGTTCCCGCCACCGATCACGACAATGCGGGGGTTCGTCATGCCCTCACGCAACGGCATGCTCCCGGTGTGCGCCAGCGCCTTGACAGCCGGTGGCGGGTGCCCGACTCAGGCGAATGTCGTGGCCGGAACGCTGTCCTCGGCCGGCTCCGGGACGACGTAGAGACCGGTGGGCGAGTTCGCGGTCGACATCAGGGCTTCGAGCCATGCGCGGTTCAGCGCCGGGGGGCGTCCGCCGTTGAACTTGAACACGAGGTTCGCCCGCGGGTGCAGCCAGACCGAGGTGCGTCCGCCGCCGGTGCTGATGTCGTCCTTCCAGGCGAAGTAGAACGGCTCGCCGCGGCGCAGCTTGTTGCCGACCACGACCTGGAGGTGCGCCAGCAGGCGGTCCTCGAACTCGTTGCGAACCCCGCCCTCGTAGATGAACTTGCCCACGGATCCCTCCCCGCGGGCCTCGCGCCCGCTGCTGTGTCCGTGCCATCGAATCCGCTCGAGGGGCGCGCGGAGGTCGGCGCGCCCTTCCGGGACGGCGCTTTGGGTACGAGTCTCAGCACCGCCGCGTCGTGCGGAGAGGGCGCCTCAGTAGTTTTCCCCGTAGTCCTGTCCGACCTCGACCTGTTCGACGTCGGGCGGGCTGTCAAGGGGCGGGTCCCGGTCGCTGACCCGCGATGGGATGAGGGGGCTGTCAACGAAAGGACTCCCCATGAGCGACGCTTCGATCGACCCGTCCACGCCCGACTCCCCGGTCACCGATCCGGACGGCGGGCTCGCGGCCGCGCAGCCCCTGCGCGACGGAGACACCTCCATCGAGCCCGATCCCGCCCTCGATCCCGCGCAGGCGGAATGGGATGCCACCACCGCCCTGGACGAGGGTGTCGACCCCGAGGACATCAACCCGGCGACCGCGACCGGTGCCGACCCGGCCGAGATCCCCGCGGACGACAGCGACATCCCCCTCGAGGACATCCACCCCGAGTCCACGGGGACCGACTCGCAGGGCGAAGACCCCGGCGTCGTCGAGCTCGGCGAGGAAGGCCAGGGCGACCTCGCTCCCGAGGACCTCTGAGTCCCGCGCACCGCTCCGGGCACCGACGTGCCCGGGGCGGTGCGGGCCGAACTCCTGACTTCTGCTGCTCGACGGGCGGTCGTGCCCGCGGAGCTGTGCTGCGGTGCCGGATTCTCAGGAGTTCCGCCCGCCGACCGGGCCTCGGCGCGGTCGGCGGGCCCGCTCTCAGTCGTCGCTGCGGAACCCGGATGCCTTGTGGGTGCCGTCGCAGAGAGGCTTGATCGTCGACAGCCCGCACCGGCAGAGGGCGATCGTGCGGCGCGCCCGGGGGAGAGGCTCGCCCTCGCTCGTACGGATCTCGGCGTCGCCCCGGACGAGGAGCGGCCCGTCGGGATAGGCCGTGATGGTGACGGGTTCGTCCCGCATCACGCGCGCTCTCCCCGCAGGGATGACGCCCCGCTCGACCAGGCGTCGAGCATGTGCCGCCCGACGCGTCCATCGACCTCGAGGCAGGCCGCGGCTCCGAACAGGATGTCGGGGAGCAGGTCGGGGCGGTCTTCGGCGAGCGCGCCGGCGAGGTCGTGAGCCGCGATCTGCTCGTGGACGGCGTCCGCTTCGACATGCTCGTCGAAGTACTCGCACACGTCGTCCCCGAACCCCAGCCGACGCAACCCCTCGGCGGAGAGCCGGCTGGGGATCGACGAGGTCATCTCGAACGCGGCGAGGTGCCCGACGATCGCCCCGAGGAGCCGCCGGTTGAGGCCGAACATCGACATCGTGTTCTGCGACGCGAGGGTCACCGCGGGCACCTCGTCGAGGTAGGCCCCGTACGAGTCGTCGAGGCCCGCGGCACGGATCGCGCGGGCGAAGAGCGTGGCGTGCACGCGGTCCGGGCGACCGCCGCCGTACTCGTCGGACTGGATCTCGACGAGCGCCGCCTTCGGCCGCCCCGTGAGCCGCGGGATCGCCCACGAGTGCGGATCCGCTTCGCGCAGCGTGTAGATCGTGCGCTGCACGAGGAACTCGCGCGCCTGGTCGAGGGTCGCCTTCCGGGCGAGGTGACGGGACACGCTCGGACCGCTGTCGGCGCCGGTCATGGCGAAGAGCGCGCGGGCGACGGCATCCGCCGTCGGGGTGGGGAGCGCGGGAACCTCGACGTTCCGCCGGAGGGCCTGTTCGAACGCCGTCTCGATCACCCGCCGGGTCGCGATCAGGCGGGGTTCCCACTCCAGGTCGGCCCGGAACGCGGTGAAGGACCCGTACGACGACGCGTACAGCGCGAACAGCGCGAGCTGCAGATCGTCGTCGCGTTCGACGTCGACGGATGCCGCGACGGCGGCGTCCGCGAGGACGGTGTGCGCTGTGGGCAGGCCGTGGACGAGGTGGTCGAGCACGGCCGCGCTGACCGGGCCGCGCGGACGGAAGGGCAGGTCGATCGCGGTGTCGCGCTCGGTCTGAGTGGTCTGGGGGGAAGGGAGAGTGACGGACACCTCGGCACTGTGGGGCCGGAGCCGCTGTCCGCCGAGGGCCTTGACACCGCGGATGCCTCGGAGGGGCCGGTCCGCGGGATCCGCTCACGCAGGGAGAGAGGGCCGGCCCCGAAAGGCCGGCCCTCTCCCGCCGCGGGTCACTGCTCGATGAGCTGCGGGGTGCTCTCGTGCGCCTCGATGACGCCGTCGTGGTCTTCGGTCGAGACGGCGATCCGTCGCGGCTTCGCCTTCTCGCTCACGGGGATCGTCACGCTCAGCACCCCGTTGCGGTACGAGGCGCTGATGCGCTCGGTGTCGATGCCCTGCCCGAGGTTCAGCTGGCGGACGAACGACGCCGTCTCGCGCTCGCGCGTGATCCACTTGACGTCATCGCCCGCGGCGAGGGTCCGCTCCGCGCGGATCGTCAGCAGCTGACCGTCGACGTCGATGTCGACCGACCCCGGATCGACGCCCGGGAGGTCGGCGGCGAGAACGTAGTGGTCGCCGTCACGGTAGAGGTCCATCGGCATCCGTCGCGGTCCGCCGCCGCGTCGGGCGTCGAGAAGGGTCGACGCGAGGCGGTCGAGGTCGCGGAAAGGGTCGTAAGTGGCCATGTCGATACTCCTTTTCGATCTGTCTGTCGGAAGTTGAGTCGAGTTCGCTCAACTGGTGTCAGATTAGCACTCTCGGGGTGAGAGTGCCAAGAGGTCGGGCGCGGGATTGTCACGCACCCCGCGACCGACCACAACCCCCAGCCCGGATGCCGGCGTCCGGACGTTTCCTGGCCCCCACGCGCCGTCGCGGTCACTCGACCGCTGATCCCCCCTCGCGGCGCGGTGAGGAGAGACGATGTACTTCCACCGGCAAGAACTGCAGCATTCGGCCACTCCCGACAAGCCCGACGCGGTCTACGCCCGCAAGCTCCAGGAGGTTCTCGGCGGCCAGTACGGCGAGATCTCGGTCGCGATGCAGTACCAGTTCCAGGCGTGGAACATGCACATGCCCGGCAAGTACCGCGACCTGGTGTTCGGTATCGGTGCCGAGGAGATGGGCCACGTCGAGATGCTCGCGATCATGATCGCGCAGCTGCTCGAGAAGTCGCCGCTCGGCATCACCGAGGAAGCCGTGCAGGACGACCCGACCGTCGCCGCTGTGATCGGCGGCACCGACATCCAGCACGGGATCGTCGCGGGTGCCGGAGCTCGGCCGGTCGACTCCAACGGCAATCCGTGGCAGGGCAGCTTCATCACGGCCAGCGGCAACCTGCTCGCCGACTTCACCGCCAACGCGAACGCCGAGATGCAGGGGCGCGTCCAGGTCGCGCGGCTATATCACCAGACCGACGACCACGGTGTGAAGGACCTGCTCGCGTTCCTCCTGGCCCGCGACACGATGCACCAGAACCAGTGGGCCGCGGCCGCCGCCGAGCTGCAGGCCGAGGGCTACGAGAAGCTCCCCGTGCCCAGCAACTTCCCGCTCGACAAGGAGGATCGCGACGTGGCGTATCAGTACATCAACTTCAGCGACGGTGCGCAGGCGGGCGAGGGCACCTGGGCCTCGGGGCCGACCCCCGACGGCAAGGGCGAGTTCACCTACCTGCCCGAGCCCCCCACGGGCGTGCCGATGCCCCCGCCCACCAAGCCCGACGTGCGGTTCTACGGCACGACCGAGCTGCCCAACACGGTCGAGAAGCTCGCCGGGCGCGCGCAGGACGCGCTTCACAAGGAATGAGCGGGACGGATGCCACGGTGCCGGGGCCCTCGACGGCCTCGGCGTCGCGGAGCGGAGCGAGTTTCCCCGCGATGCGCGCGGCCAAGGTGCCGCGCGCGATCGTGGCGGGCCCCTACGGGCACCCCTTCCACCCGGTCGCGGTGACGATTCCCCTCGGGGCATGGTCATCGAGCCTCGTGTTCGACCTGCTCGGCCTCGCCGCCGACGACCCGCGCGCATTCGCCACGGGCTCGCGCTGGCTCATCGCGATCGGTCTGGGCGGGGCGGTGGGGGCGTCGGTGCTCGGCCTGCTCGACATGTCGCGCATTCCGCGCGGGACGCCGGCTCGGCGGACGGCTCTCGCCCACCTGGTGATCAACGTCACCTCGATGGTGCTGTTCTCCCTCGGACTCGTCGTTCGCCTGCTCGATCTCGGTCGTGTGCCGGGCGTTGCCTTCCTTCTCAGCGTCGGGGCCTCTCTCGGCCTCGGCGTCTCCGGCTGGCTCGGCGGCAAGCTCGCCTACCGCTGGGGCGTGCGGGTGGCGGACGAGAACACGCAGCGCGAAGGCTTCGAGAGTGCGTGATCGGGTTCCGTCTTTCCCCGTCGTCGTCGCGCCACGCCGCGCCGTCGTGCGGAGTTCACGGGCGGCCCGCCGTCTTGAGCGAGATCTTTGCACGACGGCCTGCCGTCGGGGGGCGAGATCTCCGCACGACGGCGGGCCGCGACCGGAGAGATCTCCGCACGACGGCCCGCCCTCCGCGCGGTAGCGTCGACGGGTGACGGATGCCGCGGCGAAGCCGCACCTCGTGCGCGCGCTCTGGGGCGCCACCCACCCCGGTCCCACGCTCGTGGTCACCGTCCTCTCGCTCGCCCTCGGGGTCGCGGCGGGTGTCGAGCCCGCACGACTCGCGCTGCTCGTGGCCGCGGTCTTCGCCGGGCAGGTGTCGGTCGGCCTCTCCAACGACGCGATCGACGGCGCGCGCGATGCCGCCGTCGGCCGCACCGACAAGCCCATCGCCGGGGGAGCTGTCACGCCGGAGCGCGCGCTCGCGGTGGCCGTGGCATCCGCGATCCTCGCCGTCGTGCTCTCGGCGCCGCTCGGTCCGGGTCTCGTCGCCGCGCACGCCGTCGCCCTCGCCTCGGCGTGGGCGTACAACGCGGGGCTCAAGTCGACGCCGTTCTCGATCGCGCCGTTCGTGCTGAGCTTCGGACTCTTTCCGTCCTTCGCGACGCTGTCCGCGCTCCCTCCGGCGCTCGCGGCGCCGTGGGCCTCGGTCGCGGGGGCGGCGCTGGGTGCGGCCGTGCACCTGACCAACGTCGTGCGCGACCTCGACGACGACCGGCGCACCGGGGTGCGCGGCCTCCCGCACCGCCTCGGGGCGCGGGCGTCGGTCGTTCTCGCCGCGTGCGGGATCGCCGCGGGAGCCCTCGCCGTGCTGTTCGGCACGGATGCCACCGTGGTCGGCGTGCTCTTCTTCGTCGCCGTGACGGTGGTCGCCGTCGCCGCGGTGGTCCTCGTGTTCGTGCGGTCGCCCGGGCGGGCGGTGTTCCAGCTGACGATGCTGGCGGCGCTGCTCCTCGCCGCGCAGCTCGTCGTCGCCTGAGGGCGACGCGCCGGATGACGGCGGGCGACATCACGCGAACGTGACGAACGCACACGCTCCGCGGGTGCGGGAGCGTGTGCGTTCGTGCCGGGCGTGCGATCTCGGCCGGTGCCCGCGGCCTACTGCGGACGCACCCGGAGGTGCGTCACGCCGCCGTCGACCTCCAGCGCGGTGCCCGTCGTCGACCCGGCGAGCGGGCTGGCGAGATACAGGATGGCGTGCGCGACCTCGTCGGGCGTGACCATCCGGCCCGTCGCCTGGCGGGCGTCGAGGGCGGCCCGCTCGGCGACGGGGTCGGGGAAGTTCTGCAGCATGCGCTCCACGAACGGCGTCGACACCGTCCCCGGGCTCACGCAGTTCACCCGTACGCCCTCGCGCACGTGGTCGGTCGCCATCGCGTAGGTGAGCGAGAGGATCGCGCCCTTGGAGGCGTTGTACACGGCGCGCTGCGGCAGACCGTTCAACGCCCCGATCGAGCACACGTTGACGATCGACGCGTGCTCCGAGCGCTTCAAGTACGGGAGGGCGGCGGCGCAGGCGCGCGCGGTTCCGCGCACGTTGATGTTCAGCACGCGGTCCCAGTCGGCCTCGGTCGCCTCCTCGACCGTTCCCACGCAGCTCACCCCGGCGCTGTTCACCAGCACGTCCACGCCGCCGAAGCGGTCCGCGACGGCGGCCAGGGCGGCATCCACCGACTCCCGATCGGTCACGTCGGCGGCGAACCCGGTCAGCCCCTCGTCGAGGCCGTCCGTGACGAGGTCGAGCACGGCGACGTGCGCCCCGCGCGCCGCGAAGGCCTTCGCTGTCGCGAGTCCGATCCCCGAGGCCCCACCGGTCACGGCGACGGACAGCCCGTCGAACTCTCCGGCGCTCATGCCTGCACCATCGTCTGACGGGCGCGACCGAGGCCGTCGATCTCGAGCTCGACGACGTCTCCGGCTCGCAGGTACGGGGTGCCCGGGAGCCCCAGGGCGACGCCCGCGGGGGTTCCCGTGTTCACGAGGTCGCCCGGGCGCAGCACCATGAACTGCGACAGGTACCAGACGACGTGCGCGACGGAGAAGATCTGCGCGGCGGTCGAGCCGTTCTGACGCTCGACGCCGTTCACCGAGAGACGCAGGCCGAGCGCCTGCGGGTCGTCGACATCGGATGCCGGAACGAGGTCGGGACCGAGGGGGTTGAACGTCTCGCAGCTCTTGCCCTTGTCCCACTGCCCGCCGCGTTCGAGCTGGAACTCGCGCTCCGACACATCGTGCGAGACCACGTACCCGGCCACGTGGGCGAGAGCCTCCTCGGGGGAGGACAGGTACCGCGCGGTCGAGCCGATCACGACCCCGAGCTCGACTTCCCAGTCGGTCTTCGTCGATCCGCGCGGAATCAGCACGTCGTCGAAGGGGCCGACGATGGTCGAGGGGTCCTTCATGAAGACGACCGGCTCGGCGGGCACCGCGGCACCCGTCTCGGCCGCGTGGTCGTGGTAGTTCAGCCCGATGCACACGATCTTGCCCGGGGCGGCGATCGGCGCTCCGACACGGAGGGCGTCGGCATCGGCGAGCGGTGTCAGCTCGCCGCGTGCGGCCGCGGCACGCGAGCGGGCCAGACCGTCGGCGGCGAGGAACGCCCCGTCGATGTCGGCGGTCAGCGGCCGCAGGTCGTACACGGCACCGTCGTGGCGCAGGACGGGGATCTCGGCGCCGGGGTCACCGAGTCGAGCGAAGGTCATGGGTTCTCCTTGGGGTGGGTGGTTCAGCGGGTGACGGGGTCGGCGGATGCCGCGCCGTCGAGCTCGGATCGTCGGATGCCGCCCTGCCAGTCGCCGGGATGCAGGCAGGCGTACGCACCGGCCAGCGATGCCGTGCGCAGGCGGGTCGCGGCGTCGCCGCCGAGGAGGCGCTCGGACAGGTATCCGGCGGCGAACGCGTCACCGGCGCCGACGGTGTCGACGGGGGTGATGGGGACGGCGGCCACGCGATGGAGGTCGCCGTCGACGACCGCAACGGCTCCGTCGCCGCCGAGGGTGACGACGACCTCGGGGGGTCCGGCCGCGGCCAGCGCGCGGGCGAGATCTTCCGGCGCCGTGTGCGCGTGCAGCATCCGGGCTTCGTCGTCGCTCGCGAAGACGATGTCGGCGCGGGCGATCACGTGCGCGTACGCGGCGACGGCCTCTGCGCGCGCCCACAGGCGGCTGCGGTGGTTCACCGCGAAGGACACGCGAGCGCCCGCGGCCCGCGCGCGGTCCACGGCGACGACGACCGCGTCGCGCGCCGACTCCGACAGGGCGAGCGTGACACCGGTCACGTGCAGGATGTCGCCGGCGGAGAGGGGAAGCCCGTCGAGGTCGGCGGCCTCGAGACGGCTGCCCGCGCTGCCGCGGCGGTAGTAGTCGACGGTCGTGGCCCCCGCGCGGGGCGTCGACTTGAGCATGAGCCCGGTGGGAGCGTCGCCGTCGACCCGGGCTCGGACCTCGACGCCCTCCGAGCGGAGATCACCCACCACCCGGCGCCCCAGCGCGTCGTCGCCGACGCGACCGACCCACGTCACGGGGATCCCGAGGCGGGCGAGTCCGATCGCGGTGTTCCCCTCGGCCCCGCCGGTCGCGATGTGCGCCTGCGACTGGTGCTCCCACCCGCCGACTCCGTCGCCGAGGACGAGCCCCATGCTCTCGCCGAGCGTGACGACGCGGCTCATCGGGCGGACCGCGCGTCGTCGCGGATGCGGGCGCAATCGGCGGCTGCGGCCGCGATCGCGTCGAAGTCGCCGCGCGCGATCGCCTCGCGCGGAACCATCCAGCTGCCGCTCGCCGCGAGCACCCACGGACGACGGAGGTAGTCGCCGAGACTGTCCGGCGAGACGCCGCCGCTGGGCACGAAACGCATCCCGGGGAACGGTCCGTGCAGGGCATCGAGGTAGCCCGCGCCTCCGAGGTGGCCGGCGGGGAAGACCTTCACGTCCGTGAATCCGTCGCACAGGGCCCGCTGGACCTCGGTGGGCGTGGCGACTCCCGGGACGACCGCGACGCCGCCGGCGCGCAGCCGGTCGGCGATCGCGGGGTCGTATCCCGGTGTGACGGCGAAGGTCGCGCCCGCGTCGATCGCGGCATCCGCCTGCTCCACCGTCAGGACCGTGCCCGCACCCGCGAGGAATCCCTCGATGTCCGCGGTCGCCGCGATCGCGGCGAGACCGGCGGGGGTGCGCAGGGTGAACTCCGCGCAGCCGACCCCGCCGTCGCGCAGGGCGAGGGCCAGGTCGCGCGCGCGGTCGGCGTCGTCGAGCACCACGACCGGGACGATGCCGACGGCGCGGAGGCGCTCCGTGAGCGGTGCGGAGGAGTCGGTCATCGCCCGAGCCATCCTCCGTCGACGGGGAGTGTGATGCCCGAGACGTAGTCCGATGCGCGCGACGCGAGGAACACCGTCGCCCCGGCCAGGTCCGAGGCCTCGCCCCACCGCCCGGCCGGGATGCGGTCGAGGATCGAGGTCGAACGTGCCGCGTCGGCGCGCAGGGCCTCGGTGTTGTCGGTGGCGATGTAGCCCGGGGCGATCGCGTTGACGTTCACGCCCTGGGACGCCCACTCGTTCGCGAGGGCCTTGGTGAGCCCCGCGATGCCCGACTTGGCCGCCGTGTAGCCCGGGACGTTGATTCCGCCCTGGAAGCTCAGCAGCGAGGCGGTGAAGATGATCTTGCCCCGACCACGTTCGATCATCTGTCGGGCGACGGCCTGGGTGAGGCGGAACTGGCTGCTGAGGTTGATCTGCAGCACGCGGTCCCACGCGTCCAGCGGATGCTCCGCCGCCGGGGCGCGTTCGATGGTGCCGGCGTTGTTGACGAGGATGTCGACGCGGCGCCCGGAGAGCTCCGCCGCCAGCGCGTCGACCGCCGACGGATCGCCGAAGTCGCACGCGATCCCGGTGAAAGAGCGACCGGTGGCCGTCACCGCGCGTTCGATCTCGCTGCCGGACGTCGATTGCGAGGCGCTGACCCCGATGATGTCGGCCCCCGCCTCGGCGAGGCCGAGCGCCATGGCGAAGCCGATCCCTCGGCGCGCCCCCGTGACGACGGCCGTGGTGCCCTCGAGCGAGAAGAGCGCGCTCACGCCTGACCTCCCACGTCGACGAGGATCTTCATCGCTCGGCCGGCCTCGAGGTCGGCGAAGGCCTCGGCGGTGGCGCTGAGCGGCACGATGCGCGTGATGAGCAGGTTCGTCGGGATGACGCCGTCGGCGACGAGCTCGACCGCGGTCTCGAAGTCCGGACGCTGGTAGACGCGCGCGCCGAGCAGGCGCAGCTCGCGCCAGAACATCCGCTGCAGGTCGATCTCGCGCGGCGTGGGGTGGATCGCGACGACCACGATGGTTCCGCGGACCTTCGCCAGGCCCGTCGCACCGCGGACGGCGGCCGCGGCTCCGGAGACCTCGAACACGACGTCGGCGCCGGCGCCCCCGGTCCACTCCTCGACCACGGCGACCTGATCGCGCTCGCGCGGATCGAGGGTGGCGAAGCCGAGCTCCTCGATCTGCGCGCGGCGCTTCTCGTCGAGTTCGATCACGAGCACGTCGGCGCCGACGTGGCGGGCGACGCAGGCGATGAGCACACCGATGGGGCCTCCGCCGATGACCACGGCCCTGTCGCCGGGCGCGAGCTCGGCGCGGCGCACGTCGTGCACGGCGACGGCGACGGGCTCGACGAGGGCGGCGTGGTCCAGCGCGATGCCCTCGGGGAGGCGCACGAGCGTCTTGGCGGGCACGTTCCACAGGCCCTGCAGCGACCCGGGGGAGTCGATGCCGATGAAATCGAGGTTCTGGCAGATGTGCTGGTTGCCGGCCCGGCAGGCCGGGCACGTGCCGTCCCACGCGAGCGGCATCACGGTGACGCCGTCGCCGACGGCCCAGCCCTCGACGCCCTCGCCGAGGGAGGCGATCGTGCCGCTCATCTCGTGTCCGAAGACGAGCGGGGTCTCGACGCGCGCGTCCATCGAGCCGTGAAGGATGTGCAGGTCGGTGCCGCACAGGCCCGTGTAGGCCACGCGGATCTGCACCTGGCCGGGGCCGGGAGGGGTGGCATCCGCCTGCCGGACGTCGATCGTGTGATCGCCCACGTAGGCCGCTGTCAGCATTGACTCTCCTAAAGGTCGGATGAATTCTCCTCTCCATCATGCCCCACAACGGGATTTCTGTCGCGGTTGCGGCGAAATCGTCGTACCACTACGGTGAACAAACGATTGATCATGGGGTCTCACGACGTCACCCCCTCGACGCGAAGGTGCGCAGTTTTCATGACGGAACAGATCATCAGACCCTTGGACGGGCTCCTCGTGCTGGATTTCAGCCAGTTCCTCGCCGGGCCCGTCGCGGCGCTCCGCCTCGCCGATCTCGGCGCGCGCGTGATCAAGATCGAGCGTCCCGGTGTCGGCGACATCGGACGCGCTCTCGCGTTCGCCGGCCGATCGATCGACGGCGACACGGTGTCCTTCCACGCGATGAACCGCAACAAGGAGTCCGTCACCGCCGACCTCAAGAACCCCGAGGACCTCGCCTACGTGCGCCAGCTGGTCGCCCGCGCCGACGTCGTGATCCAGAACTTCCGCCCCGGCGTGATGGAGCGGATCGGTCTCGACTACGCCTCCGTCAAGGAGCTCAACCCCTCGATCGTGTACGCCAGCGCGAGCGGGTACGGCGACGAGGGACCGTGGCGCGACCGGCCCGGTCAGGATCTCCTGGTCCAGGCGATCTCGGGACTGCCCTGGTTGAGCGGCTCGAGCGAGGACGGGCCCGTGCCCCTCGGGCTCTCGATCGCCGACCACCTGCTCAGCTGTCATATCGCGCAGGGCGTCACGGCGCTGCTGGTCCGCCGATTCCGCACGGGCGAGGGCGGTCTCGTGCAGTCGAGCCTGCTCGAGGCCGTGCTCGACCTTCAATTCGAACTGCTCAGCACCAAGCTCAACGACGACACGATCCAGGTACGGCGCCACGGAGGGCACTCCGCGCACGCCTTCCTCGCCGCCCCGTACGGGACGTATCCGACCCGCGACGGCTACCTCGCGCTCGCGATGAACCCGATCCCGCAGCTCGGCCGCCTCCTCGGACTCCCCGAGCTCGAGGAGCTCACGGACGCGCGCGACGCGTGGGACCGTCAAGACGAGATCGAGTCGGCATTGGCGGCACGCTTCGCCACGGACACGACGGCGCATTGGCTCGGCATCCTGGATGCCGCGGACGTCTGGTGCGCACCCGTGCTGACCCTCGACGAGCTGCTGGCCTCCGACGGTTTCGCCGCGATCGACATGACGCAGGAGGTGGATCGCGGCGGGACGAGGATCTCGACCACACGCAGCCCGCTGCGCATCGACGGGAGGGTGTTGCGCAGCCGCAAGGCCGCACCGCTGCTCGGAGAGGATGACGCCCGCGTGCGCGCGGAGTTCCCGCCGGTGCGCCCGTCCTCGGCGGAGGAGGCGCACGCATGAGCGTCGTGCTGCGCGGTATCACGTGGGAGCACGCCCGCGGGTACGGGAGTGTCGCGTCCGCGGCGCAGGCGTACCGCGCCGTCGCCCCCGCCGTCGAGGTGCAGTGGGACCAGCGCTCGCTGCAGTCCTTCGCCGATCAGGATCTGGACGATCTCGTCCGCGAGTACGACCTGCTCGTGATCGACCACCCGCACATCCCGCTCGCCGCCGACCGGGGGATGTTCCTCCGCCTCGACGGCACCGGTCATGACGACGAGCTCGCGCTCCTCGCCGCGCAGTCCGTCGGATCGTCGCACGCCTCGTACGCGCACGCGGGAGGCCAGTGGGCGTTGGCGACGGATGCCGCGGCGCAGGTGGCGGCCTTCCGCCCGGACCTGCTCCCCGAGCCTCCCCGCGACTGGCCGAGCGTGCTCGCTCTCGCCGCCGAGGGGCGGGTGCTCTGGCCCTACAAGCCGGTGGATGCGTTCTCGAGCCTCATCACGGTGGCCGCCGGAAACGGCGAGGAGGCGATGCGGACCCCGGGGGTCTTCCTGTCGACGAACGCTCTCGAGGAGGCGATGCACACGTTGCGCGCGCTGGCCCGCGCCGTCCCCGAGGAGTGCGCGAGCTGGAACCCGATTCAGGCGGCCGACGCTCTGAGCGTCGGCGACCGGTACTGCTACGCCCCCCTCCTCTTCGGGTACTCGAACTACGGTCGTGCAGGATTCCGCCCCCATCGGCTGCGGTACGTCGACATCCCGGCATCCCGTCGCGGGGTCCGGGGCTCGCTGCTCGGCGGTGCCGGCATCGCGGTCTCGTCCCGCACGGCCCATGCCGCCGAGGCGATCGCCCACGCCTTCTGGTTGGCCTCGGCCGAGGTCCAGGCGGGCGTCTACTACGACGCGGGCGGCCAGCCCGGGAACGCGGCGGCGTGGGACGACGAGCGGACGAACGCCGACAGCCTCGACTTCTTCCGTGCGACGCGCGCGACGCTCGAGGGCGCGTACCTCCGACCGCGGTGGACGCATTACATCGAGGTGCAGAACGAGCTCTCGCCGCTGGTCACAGCGGCCCTGCGCGACGAATTGACCGATGCGGAGCTGCGCACGCGATTGGACGCGGGTGTCCGCGCCGCCGAGGAGGACCGATGAGAACGAACGACCGCTGGTACGAGGACCACGTCGTCGGGGAGACGCGCGAGACGGTGGGGCGCACCATCACCGAGGCGGACATCGTCCTGCACGCCGGGCAGACCGGCGACTTCTTCCCCCACCACATGGATGCCGAGTGGATGGCGACGCAACCCGCCGGGCAGCGCATCGCCCACGGCACGCTCGTGCTCTCGGTCGCGGTCGGGATGACGGCCGGCGACATCAACCCGCAGTCGATGAGCTACGGCTACGACCGCATCCGCTTCATCCGCCCGGTCTTCATCGGCGACACGATCCGCGTCACCGCCGAGATCACCGCCCTGCGTCCGCACGCGAAGACCCCGGATGCCGCGGGCTACATCGACGAGCTCGTCACCGTCCGAAACCAGCGGGGCGAGACGGTGATGGTCCTCACCCACGTGTACCTCGTGAACCGCCGCGCGCCCGCGGAACGAGGCGTGTGACACGGGGCGGGCCCGGGGTCTCCCTACACTGGGCGGATGGTCAGGCTGAGCGACGTCGCTGCGCGTGCCGGGGTGTCGGTCTCGGCCGTCTCCCGCGTCCTCAGCGATGCCCCGAACACCCGCGTGAGCGAGAGCACGCGTTCGCGGATCCACGAGGCGGCCGCCGAGCTGGGGTACCGCCCGAACTTCGCGGCGCGCGCGCTCAAGTCCGCCCGCACGCACGTGGTCGGTCTCGTCGTGCCCGACGTCACGAACGCCATCTTCACGGAGCTGCTGCGCGGGGTGGAGGACGAGGCGTACCGCCTCGGCTACGTCGTGCTGCTGGCGCGCGCGGACGGACTCCCCGAGGGCGTGGATGTGATCGGCCGGCTGATCGGGGAGGGGCGGGTCGACGGGTTGATCGTGCAGATCGGCGAGTCGATGACCGAGGCCGACGTCGACCGTCTCGTCGAGGCTCGCCTCCCCGTCGTCTTCGTGAACTCGATCCATCCCGAGGGGATCGGGTCGGTGGTCCTCGACGACGAGCGCGGCGCCGAGATCGCGGTCGACCACCTCGTCGGCCTCGGTCATCGCCGGATCGCGCTGATCAACGGCGTCGCGTCGTCCGACACCGCACGTCGTCGGGAGACGGGCTTCCGTGCCGCCATGGCTATGGCCGACCTGCCGGTGTCAGAGGGCGACGTGACGCGTCTCGGATACGAACCCGCGCAGGGGGCGGAGGCGGTGGGTCTGCTGTGGGCCGGGACACGACGTCCGACCGCGGTGGTCGTCGCGAACGTCAACGCGGCATACGGCGTCCTCACCGAAGCGCGGCGTCTCGGGGCGCGCGTCCCCGAGGATCTCTCCGTGGTGGCGATCCACGACGCCTGGACCGCGGAGCATTCGTGGCCCCCGCTCACGACGGTCCGGATGCCGTTGCGCGAACTGGGGGAGACGGCTCTGCGCGCGCTGATCGCGCACCTGTCGTCGGGAGAGACCGAGGATGCGGTCGTCCGCGAGCCCTCACCCCGGCTCGTCATCCGCGCTTCGACGGCTCCAGGGTCCCAAAGAACTGATCTATAGCCTGGTCGAGGCCCCTTCGGTGCCGAATTCGCACCTGAATCCTCTTAGTCATCTGATGAATATCATGTAGGCTGAGCGGGACGAAGGAGGTGCCATGCGCACTCGTGCACTGCGGCACGGAACACCGCTCACGGAGATCGGTCTGGGGGCGGCCCAACTGGGCAACCTCTATCGCGAGACCACCGAGGTCGAGGCGGACGAATCCGTCGATTCGGCCTGGGACGGCGGCATCCGCTACTTCGACACCGCTCCGCACTACGGGCTCGGACTGTCTGAGCGGAGACTGGGCGCGCGCCTCGCCGCGCGGCCGCGCGACGAGTTCGTGATCTCGACCAAGGTCGGACGGGTGCTCGAGCCCAGCCCCGACACCGCCCACCGGCGCGACGACGAGGGATTCGACGTCCCGCGCGATGTCGTCCGGCGATGGGACTTCAGCCGCGACGGCATCCTGCGCTCGGTCGAGGACTCCCTGCGGCGCACCGGACTCGACCGCTTCGACATCCTCTACCTGCACGATCCCGACCACCACTTCGCGCAGGCGTCGACCGAGGGCATCGGCGCTCTCATCGAACTGCGCGAACAGGGCGTGGTCTCCGCCGTCGGCGCCGGCATGAACGTCGCCGACCCGCTCGCCGAGCTCATCCGCCGCGCCGACGTCGACGTCGTGATGTGCGCCGGCCGTTACACGCTGCTCGACGACTCCGCCGCGGCGGAGCTCCTGCCGCTCGCCCGGGAGCGCGGGGTCGGTGTCGTCGCCGCCGGGGTCTTCAACTCCGGCCTCCTCAGCGCTGCCCGCCCGCCGGCGGACGCGACCTACGACTACCAGCCCGCCCCGCCCGAGCTCATCGCACGGGCGAACGCGATCGCCGACATCAGCGAGCGTCACGGCGTGACGCTCCCCGACGTCGCGGTCGCCTTCGCGCTGCGGCATCCCGCGGTCGTCTCGGTCGTCCTCGGTGCGCGGGGACGCCGCCAGGTGACCCAGAACCTCGATCGCGCCACCACTCCCATCCCCGACGACCTCTGGCTCGACCTCGCCGAGGCCGGCCTCATCTCCAAGGAAGACGCATGACCACGATCACCGCCGTCACCGCGCACGACGTGCGCTTCCCGACCTCGCTCAGCATGGACGGGTCGGATGCCATGAACAAGGACGGCGACTACTCCGCCGCCTACGTGGTGGTGCACACCGACGACCCCGACCTGAAGGGGTACGGCTTCACCTTCACCATCGGGCGCGGCAACGACCTGTGCGTCGAGGCGGCCCGCCAGCGCGGCATCCCCCTCGTCGGGCGCTCGGTCGAGGAGGCCGTGGCGGATCTGGGCGGCGTCTACCGCGAGCTCGCGTCCGACTCGCAGCTGCGCTGGCTCGGTCCCGAGAAGGGCGTCGTGCACCTCGGCATGGCCGCGGTCATGAACGCCATGTGGGACCTCGCCGCGCGGGTCGCGCAGAAGCCCCTGTGGCGCCTGCTGGCCGACATGACTCCGGAGGAGCTCGTCGATGTGGCGGATCTCCGCTACCTCTCCGACGCCCTCACGCGCGACGAGGCCATCGGCATCCTGACCGAGCTCGCCCCCACGCGCGCCGCGCGCATCGCCGAGCTCGAGGGTCGAGGCGGCTACCCCTGCTACACCACGAGCGCCGGCTGGCTCGGGTACAGCGACGACAAGCTGCGCCGCCTGCTGCAGGAGGCCGTCGACGAGGGGTACCGTCACGTCAAGCTCAAGGTCGGGGCGAGCCTCGAGGACGACATCCGGCGCCTGCGCATCGCGCGCGAGGTCATCGGATGGGATGCCAACCTGATGATCGACGCGAACCAGGTCTGGGACGTGCCCGAGGCGATCGAGTGGATGAGCCACCTCGCCGAGTTCAAGCCGCTGTGGATCGAGGAGCCCACGAGCCCCGACGACGTGCTGGGCCACGCCGCGGTGCGCAAGGCCGTGGCGCCGATCGGCGTCGCCACGGGGGAGCACGGCATGAACCGCGTGCTGTTCAAGCAGATGTTCCAGGCCGAGGCGATCGACTTCTGCCAGCTCGACTCCGCGCGCCTCGCGAGCGTGAACGAGATCATCGCCGTGTACCTGATGGCAGCGAAGTTCGGTGTTCCCGTGTGCCCGCACGCGGGCGGCGTCGGCTTGTGCGAGCTCGTGCAGCACCTGTCGATCTTCGACTTCGTCTGCGTGTCGGGGACGCTCGAGAACCGGGTGACCGAGTTCGTCGATCACCTGCACGAGCACTTCGTCGACCCGTGCATCGTCGAGAACGGCGCGTACGTGCTGCCCTCGCTCCCGGGATACAGCGCCGAGATGCACGACGCCTCCCTCGCCGAGTACACCTTCCCCGCGGGAACCTACTGGGCGAGTCGGTGACTCCTACCGGGCCTCGGGGTCTTCGTCGGCATGGGCGGCGCTGAACTCCTCGACGCCGAGGAGATGCACCTGCATACGGATGCGGGCCCGGGCCGGATCCCGACGGACGAGTTCGTCGAGGATGGCCCGGTGCTCCGCCTGCGTCTCGCGGACCGAGCCGCGGTGCGTGATGGCGCGCCAGAGCCGAGCGCGGAACGTCCGGCCGACGAGCGTGTCGATGATCGCGGCGAGGGCGGGGTTGCCGCTGGCCCGGGCGATGATCCGATGGAACTCGGTGTCGGCGTCGATGAAGCCCTCGAGGTCCATGTCGGGGTCGTTCTCGAGGATCGTGTCGACGACCCCGAGCGTCCGGTCGAGCTGCGCGAGCTCCTCGTCGGTGAGGCGGGTGGCCGCGAGGGAGACCGTCTCCGCCTCGAGCATGCGGCGCACGGCGAGCAGATCGGCCGCGTGGGCGGGCTGCTGGAGATCGGCGAGGAAGCCGAGCGGGCTGAGCAGCGTCCGAGGATCCAGCGCGGTCACGTACGTGCCGTCGCCCTGTCGCGTCTCGAGCACGCCGAGCGTCGCGAGGGCGCGGACGCCCTCGCGCAGCGACCCGCGCGAGACGCCGAGCTGCGCGGCGAGGTCTTTCTCGACCGGAAGCCGCGACCCCGGACCGAGTTCTCCGCGCGTGAGCATCGTCTTGATGCCTTCGATGACGACGTCCGTTTGGGAGCGCGGTACGGAGACGAAATCGTCGGTCATGGCGGTCAGTCTACGGACTGGACCGATTCATCGGAGGAATTCGCCGGTTTCGTCCGCCGAACCTCCTGCTCCGCCGCGAAACCTCGGATGATGAACACTCGACCGTGCCTGAGGAGGCCCGCATGTCCTTTCCCGTGATCGACGCCCACCAGCACGTGTGGGACCCGTCCCGCGCCGTGTACGACTGGCTGACCCCCGAGGCGGCTCCCATCGACGGCGCGATGGCGTTCGCCGACGTGGCCCCCGAACTGCGCGCCGCCGGCGTCGACTTCACCGTGCAGGTGCAGTCGGCCGACAATCCGGAGGACACCGATCTCATGAAGGAGTCGGCCGCCCTGCACCCGGAGGTGGCCGGCATCGTCGGGTACGCCCCGCTCGAGGATCCCGAGCGAACCGCTCGCACCCTCGCGTCCTGGGAGGGCGACCCGCTCATGGTCGGTGTGCGCACCCTCATCCACAATCGATCCGATCCCGACTGGCTGCTGCGTCCGGACGTCGACGCCTCCCTCGGGCTGTTGGAGGAGCGCGGTCTTCCCTTCGATGTCGTGGCCGTCCTCCCGCGGCACGTCGAGATCATCCCCCTCGTCTCCGCTCGTCATCCGCGTCTGCGGATGGTGATCGACCACCTCGCGAAGCCGCCGATCGGCGTCGGCGACGGGGCCGAGTGGGGTCGTCTGATGAGCGCGGCCGCCGAGAACGAGAACGTCTACGCGAAGGTGAGCGGCCTGTATTCGGCCACCGCGGACAGTTCGGCGTGGACGACCGAGCAGATCCGCCCGTTCGTCGATCGCGCACTCGAGATGTTCGGTGCGCAGCGGCTCATGTACGGGGGAGACTGGCCGATCTCCGTGCTCTCCGGGGGATACACGAGGGTGTGGCAGGGTCTGCGTCCCCTCTTCGACGCGCTCGACGCCGACGCGCGCGAACGCGTGCTGGGGCGGACCGCGGCGGAGTTCTACGGCCTCGACGCCCGCCGGCTCCGCCTGTCGGAGTGAACCCGACGGCAATCCGGCGAAATCGCTGGAATACGCAATTCATCTGATGTATCGTCTGATCAGCCCCCGGGGCTCTCGGAGAGAACGCTAAAGCAAACGTTTGATCAGATGGAGTTTCGGGATAACGTTTGACCAATCCGACCGGGACATCACAGCTCCCGATCAGCCGGACGGGGCGGCCGTTCACACGAAGGAGTGTCAATGAAGACCACACGTATCCTCGCGGCGGGTGCGGCCATGGCCGTCGCCGCCCTCACCCTGGCCGGGTGTTCCGCGGACGCGACCGGCGGTACCCCGCAGGCGCAGACCGACTCGGGCGGGAAGATCACCGTCTGGGTCGACCCGCCCCGCGTCCCGGCGGCCGAAGCCTTCGAGAAGGCGTACCCCGACATCCCCATCGACGTGGTGCAGATCGACGGCACGGTCGGCGGCAAGACGGTCAAGCAGTCGTTCGCGAACTTCGACGCCGCCGGCTCCGGCTGGCCCGACGCGATCTTCTTCCCCTCGAACGACGACATCGCGTGGGCGACCAACTCGACCAGCAACTACGCCGCCGATCTCACCGACATCATGGCGGACACCATCAAGGGCTACGATCCTGCGGTGCTGTCGTTCTGCGACATCGACGGCAAGATCCGATGCCTGCGCAACGACGCGGCGCCCGACGTGTTCTGGTACAACAAGGCGTTCTTCGACGAGAACGGGTACACCCTCCCGACCACGTGGGAGGAGTACGGGGACCTCGCCGTGAAGATCGCGGCAGAGCACCCCGGCAAGATCAGCGGCTTCCTCGGCGACGCGTACGCGATCAACCGCTACCTGCAGGCGTCGGGCTGTCCGACCAACGATCGCGTGTCCGAGAGCGAGGCGCACATCGACCTCTCCGACTCGACCTGCACCCGCGCGAGCGACCTGCTCGACAAGATGTACAAGGGCAAGGCCCTCAGCACGCAGGGCATCTTCGACGGCGACGCCGCGACGTCGGGTCAGAACCTGGTGATGAGCCCCGGAGCCGCGTGGTGGGGCAACTACCTCTTCCGCGACACCTGGAAGATCCCGGCCGGCCAGATGACCGCGGCGGCTCCGCTGCCGTGGAAGGGCGAGTCGAAGCCGTCGACGGGCAACGAGGGCGGCGGGCTGTGGGGTGCGTCCTCGCACATCACGGGCAAGGAGCTCGAGAACACCCTGACGTTCATGAAGTTCGTCGCGACCGACCCGCGCTGGCAGGTCGACCTCAGCACCGGTCTCCCCGGCTACGGCCCCGTCCAGGACCAGTGGCTCGCGAAGCTCGACGCGGACAAGTACTTCGCCGACGTGCCCACCACGCAGGCCGCCTTCAAGACGGCCCTGGGTGAGGTGCAGCCGTACTCGTACATGCTGTACGACACCGGTTCGGTGTGGACGGAGACCGTCAGCCCCACCCTCATCTCCGGTGGCAGCATCCCCGACGCGCTGAAGAAGTTCGGCGACGAGCTGGTGAACCAGGCCAAGTCGGTCGGCTACACCGTCCAGTGAATCCGCGGCCAGGGCGCCGGTGAGAACCGGCGCCCCGGCCCCTTCTGCTGTCCCGGACGTCGATTCCCCAGGAAGAAGTCATGACCGTCACCGTCACAGAAACGCTCACCACGGCCGAGCGACGCGGGGCTCCGCCCCGCCGCGGCACGGGGCGCCGGCGCGCTCCCCATCGTGTCGAGGCCCGCGGGGCCTGGATCCTCATGGCGCCCTACGCGGCGCTGTTCCTCGTCGCCGCCGCCATTCCGATCGGCTACGCCTTCTGGATCTCTCTGCAGAAGGCCCCCACGATGGTCAACCCGAAGTCTGGGTTCGGCGGTCTGGACGCCTACATCACGGCGGTCACCGATTTCCGCTTCTTCGACACCTTCATCAACATCTTCACGGTCATGATCGTCTGGCTGCCGTTGATGATCGTCGGCATCGTGGGCCTCGCCCTCCTCGTGCACGCCAGCCCCGGCCGCTTCGGCGCGGCGATGCGCTTCGTCTACTTCCTGCCCGGAGCCCTCGCCGGGATCGCGAACTTCGTGCTCTGGGTGTACCTGCTCAATCCCTCGATCTCACCGATCGCGTTCCTCTGGCAGGGCATGGGCGTGACCAACCTGAAAGAGGTCACGACCACCGAGAACCTGCCGTGGATCCTCACCGCGATGCTGTTCTTCCAGGGCGTCGGCACGTGGATCGTCATCGTCAACGGGGGTCTGAACGGCATCGCCGAAGAGGTCTTCGAAGCCGCCAAGATCGACGGCGCCAACTCGTGGCAGCTCGCGTGGAGCATCAAGCTCCCGCTCATCCGCCCGTGGATCGGCTACGCCGCGCTGATGAACCTGGCCTACGGCTTCCAGCTGTTCCTCGAGCCCTATCTGCTGCGCCAGATCTCGTCGGGATCGGTGGATGCCGAGTGGGCGCCGACACAGCTCGGTTACGCCTTCGCGTTCACCAACCGCAACTTCCCGGCCGCCGCGGCGATGTCGATCATCCTGCTGGTGATCACGCTCGCGATCGGCATGTTCATCGTGTTCAAGAGCGGCCTGTTCGGCGAAGAGGAGAAGTCCCAGTGAGCGTCGCGACCCGCACCCCCTCCGGCCGCAAGGCCCCGTCCACGCGCTGGAGCGTCGGCCGCGTCTCGCGGATCACGGTGATGCTCGTCGTCGCCGCGATGTTCGTCATCCCCATCGTCGGCTTCATCGCCATGGCTTTCCGCGACCAGGACAACGTCGCCGCGGGCAGCGACGGATTCCTCGGCCTCGGCGGACTCTCGTGGGACCACGTCGTCTACAGCTGGTCGCAGATCACCGGCTTCGGACCGTCGGGCGGCGGACTCTTCCAGCGCTGGATCCTGAACTCCCTCATCCTCGCGGTGGCCGGCGGCATCCTGGCTCTGTGCGCCGCCCTTCCGGCGGGCTACGCCCTCGCCCGACTCCGCTTCCGCTGGCGGAAGGTCTGGCTCTTCGCGACGCTGCTCGCGATGGTCATGCCCAACACCGTGCTCGTGATCCCGCTGTTCCTCGAGGTGAACGCGATCGGCGCGGTCGGTCAGCTGTGGCCGGTGGCCGTGATCATGGGCTTCTTCCCGTTCGGGGTGTATCTCAGCTACATCCACTTCATGACGACGATGCCGCCCGAGCTCGTCGAGGCCGCGCGCATCGACGGCCTGGGCGAGCTGGCGATCTTCTACAAGATCGGTCTCCCGATCTCGAAGCAGGCGATCGCGCTCGTGGCCTTCTTCTCGTTCGTGGCGAACTGGACGAACTTCTTCCTCCCGCTCGCCCTGCTGACCTCCAACCAGCAGAACAAGACGATCTCGATCGGCATCCAGGAGCTCATCGGCGCGAGCCCGCTCTTCAACGCGACCGTGGCCGCGGGGCTCGACGTCAAGCTCTACATGCCGCAGCTCGCGCTCGCGACCGTCGTGTCGATGATCCCCTTGCTGATCGTGTTCATCGGGGCGCAGCGCTTCCTCGTGCGCGGGCAGACCGTCGGCGCGGTGAAGGGCTGAGCGGCATGGGCGATCGACCGGAGGAGCACCCCGCCGAGGCCTACACCGTGCGCGCGGTGGAGCATCCACGCCCCATCGTGATCATCGGCACGGGTGGGATCGTCAAGGACGCCCACCTCCCGGCGTACCGCAAGGCGGGGTTCCCCGTGTGGGGGCTGGTGAACCGCACGGTCGCCCGCGCCCAGGCCCTCGCCGATGAGTACGGCATCGCGCACGTGTTCGCCAGCGCCGCCGAGGCCGTCGCCGCGGCTCCCGCCGACGCCGTCTACGACATCGCGCTGATGCCCGAGCAGTACCTCGACACCCTCGAAGCTCTGCCCGACGGGGCGGCGGTCCTGATCCAGAAGCCGCTCGGCCACTCGCTGAGCGAGGGCATCGCCCTGCGCGAGGTCTGTCGACGCAAGGGTCTCGTCGCCGCCGTCAACACGCAGCTGCGCTTCGCGCCGTACATCGCCGAGGCGCGTCGTCTGATCGCCGAGGGGGCGATCGGCGAGGTGTACGACATGCAGGTACGCGTCGCGGTCGACACCCCGTGGCACCTCTTCCCGCACGTCTTCGGGCTCGATCGCCTCGAGATCACGATGCACAGCGTGCACTACCTCGATCTCGTGCGCTCGTTCTTCGGCGATCCCGACGCGGTGAGTGCGGTGACCGTGCGGCATCCGGAGAAGCCCGACGTCGCGACGACGCGCTCGACGATCCTCCTGCGCTATCGGGACCGCCCGTTGCGGGTCACCGTGAGCACCAACCACGACCACGCCTTCGGGCCGGGGCACGAGGAGAGCTTCGTGCAGTGGGAGGGGACCCGGGGCGCCATCCGTGCGCAGATGGGCCTCCTCCTGGATTATCCCGACGGCGGTCCCGACGCGCTCGAGATCGTCCGCAGCGACGACAAGGCCGCCGGATGGCGGCCGGTGCCGTTCGAGGGCTCCTGGTTCCCCGATGCGTTCATCGGGTCGATGGGGGCCGTTCAACGCTTCGTCGACGGCTCCGTACCGACGCTGCCGACGTCGGTCGAAGATGTTCTGCACACCATGGCGGTCGTGGAGGCCGCCTACGAGTCCCAGGACCACGAGGGTGTTCCCGTGACCGTGCCCGACCCCCAGGAGAACGAATGAGAAGGTTCGCGTCGGTCATCGGCGTCTCGCCCGAGAACCGCGAGGAGTACGAGCGGTATCACGCGGCCGTCTGGCCGGGGGTGCTCGAGCAGATCACGCGGAGCAACATCCGCAACTACTCGATCTACCGCTACGGCGAGCTGCTGTTCGCGTACTACGAGTACGTCGGCGACGACTACGAGGCCGACATGGCCGCGATGGCCGCCGACCCTGAGACGCAGCGCTGGTGGTCGGTGCAGGAGCCCCTGCAGAGCCCGGTCCCCGACCGGCGCGAGGGGGAGTGGTGGCACGAGCTGCCGGAGATCTTCCACCTCGACTGACCGTCAGCGCCGGGCGGCCCGATCCATCTGCATCGCGTACGCACGGGTGAAGGCGGTGCCGCCCGGTCCGCGCAGGACCGCGTGGAGCAGGGCCGTTCGGGCGACGTGCGCGCGCGGACCGGCTGCGCGCCCGAGGAACGTGTTGAGTGCCGCCAGTCGGGCCGCGTGCCGGGCCGACGCGAGGCGGTCGCGTTCCCATCGCGCGAGTCCGTCGGGCGAGCCCGTCCGGAGCCACCGCGACAGGAGCGGAGCGAGGGTCAGCGCATCGAGGAGCCCGAGGTTCATCCCCTGACCGCCGATGGGACTCACCTCGTGCGCCGCGTCGCCCACGACGATCACCCGGCCGCGCCGGAGTGCGGGAGCGACGGCCCGGCGGACACCGAATGTCGTCGCCTCGGGGATGTCGACGTCGAGCCCGACCCGATCGGCGACGGCGCGGCGGAGGAAGGCCGTGGCATCCGGGATCTCGTCCGTTCCCGCCCAGGCCACGAGTCGGCGGCGGCCGTCGGGAAGAGGGAAGGACTCGAGCACGCCCGCGCGTTCGAGGTGCACGCGCGCGACGGGACCGCCGGGGGCGACGACGTCGGCCATCGCGTACCGGTCGGGGTAGCCGTGCGTGCGCACGGCGCCCGGACGGTAGACGAGGTCTCGTCCCGCCCATCCGGACGCCAAGACGACGAACCCGGCGCGGATCTCCTCGTCGCCGTCCGGACCGGTGGCGCGGACCCGCGCCGCGCCGCCGTCGTCGGCGACCGCCGTGACCGTGACCCCGCGGCGCACCGGCGGGGCGAGGCGGGTGAGCACCTCGACGGTGTCGGCCTGCGGAAGCGCGGCGACGTAGGGGTGGCGCACCCGGAGCCGGTCGAAGCGGATCGTCGCGAGCAGTTCGCCGTCGGCCCGGGCTTCGCCGCGCGCGATGCGGACCGCTCGCTGCAGGAGCTCGTCGGTCGCGCCGGACGCCTCGAGGTGGGCGAGAGCGGGGGAGTGGATGCCGATGGCCCGCGTTCCCGCGCCGACCGTCGTGCGCTTCTCGACGACGTCGACCTCGACCCCGCGCGCACGGAGATCCGCGGCCAGCGCGAGACCGACGGGACCGGCACCGACCACGAGGACCTCAGGCATCGGCCCGGCCCTCCGCGACGGCCAGCACCCGGAACGGCGCGGGGGTCTCGACGTGCCACGGCGCGCCCAGCGCGGTGGCGAGCTCGGCGGGGCGATAGCTCCGGCGGATCGAGCGCAGTCCGTCGACCCGCAGGAAGGTTCCCGCCGCCAGGGGACCGATGCCGACGGCGTACAGCGCGTACGCGAGGTGTCCGCGGGCGATGTCCGCGTGCAGCACACGTCCGCGAGACAGAGCGAGCGAGTCGTCCGCGAACTGCCGCAGGGCGTCGGTGTCGAGGTGATGGAGGACGTGATTCGACAGCACGAGGTCGAAGCGCTCGCCCGCGGTGAGGAGCTCTCGCGAGCCCCGGGCCACGAACCCCACACCCGGGCGTGCCCTCTCGCGGGCCGCCTCGAGCGCGCGCGGGTCGGGGTCGGCCCCCACCCACTCGACGTCCAGGCCGTCTCGCGCGGCGAGGGCCGCAAGGCGGACGACCACGTCTCCGCCGCCGCAGCCGAGGTCGAGCACGCGAGCGGGGCGGCCGAGGGCGCGCAGTTCCGGGCGGACGCGCGTGCGGTACACGTGCCCCCACGCCGAGACGAGCCGGTTCACGAGGCCGAAGCGGCGATACGTCGCCGCGAGCGCGCGGGGATCGCAGTCGGGGTCGTCCATCAGCTCGGTCAGGGCGGTGTCGCGGCGGGCGAGCCCACTCCAGACTCCGCGCGACCGCATCACGCGCGACGCAGCGTCAGGCGCGCCGCCTCCACCGTGAGTCCCGGGCCGAAGGCGAGGGCCGCGATCCGGTCCCCGTCCCCGCGGGAGGCGTCGGCGAGCAGATCCCGCAGGATGAACAGGAGGGTCGCGCTCGACATGTTGCCGTGCGCGCGCAGCACCTCTCGCGAGGGCGCGAGGGCGGCGGCATCCATGTCCAGGGCGCTCTCGACGCGGTCGAGGATGCTGCGGCCGCCCGGGTGGACGGCCCACGCGTCGATCTCGTCGAGGTCGCCGATGACGTCGGCCGCGATGGCCGCGATCTCGCGGCCGATGATCCGCGGGACCTCGGGGGTCAGAGTCATCTCGAAGCCGGAGTCGCCGACGGTCCACGCCATGTCGCGTTCGCCCTCGCCGGTGAGGTGGGTGGCGAAGCCGTCGAGGGCGAGGCCGGGTGCGCCCTCAGCTCCGGATGCCACGACCGCGGCCGCCGCGCCGTCGGCGAACACCGAGGCGGCGACGATCTGGTCGGGATCCGACGAGGTCTGCCAGTGCAGCGAGCACAGCTCGGCGCACGCCACGAGGACGACGGCCCCGGGATCGGCGGCGACGATGCGCGCGGCCAACCGCAGCGCCGGGATCGCGGCCGCGCAGCCGATGAAGCCCAGGTGATAGCGCTCCGCGGTGGGGACCAGACCGAGGTCGCGCACGAGGTGATAGTCGGGACCGGGGGCGAACATCCCGGTGCACGAGACGGTCACGACGTGCGTGATCTCCTCGGCGGTGCGTCCCGAGCCGGCGATCGCGGAGCGCGAGGCTTGCGCGAAGAGGGCGGGCGCCGTCCGCCGGTACTCGTCGTTGCGAGCCCCGGTCGGGGGCATGAGGAGGGTGTCGCCGTCGCGAACCCCGAGCGCTCCTCCGCCGGCACCGGCGAGCTGGGGGAGGACGACGTGGCGCGTGTCGATCGCGGCGGCGTCGAAGGCCGCGCCGACCAGCCGCTGCGCCTTGCGGTCGAAACCGGGCTGGGCGGCGAAGAGGTCGCGGAGCGTGGATTGCTCGACGCGCGTCTCGGGCAGGGCCGTGCCGATCGAGAGGATGCGCGCGGTCATGACTCACTGTAGACACGTGCGCAGCGGTCGGCGCCGGGGATGGCGCGGGTGCCGTGCGCCGTCTATGGTGCGGCGGGAGTCTCCCGGCGGCCTCTCACGCGGCGAGGGCGTCGCGCAGGAGCAGACCCGAGATCGCCCCGCGGTAGTCCTCGACCATCCGGCGGCGGTCCAGGCGGCTCCGCGCGCGGATCGCCGCCGATCGCAGCGCGATGCGGTGACCGAGTGCGTGCTCCCAGGCGTCGGCGATGCGGGCGGCGTCGCGCGGAGTGACGAGGCCGAAGCCCTCGACGACGCGGGCGGCGTCGCCGACATCGGTGGTCACGGGGATCGCCCCGGATGCCGCTCCCTCGGCGAGGCACAGCGGCGAGGCCTCCCCGAAGGCGCTGGTGAGGGCGACGACGTCGGCGATGCGATAGAGCTGCGGCATGTCCTCGCGCAGTCCGAGCGCGTGCACGGGGGTCCCGGCATCCACTCCGCTCTCGGCGACGAGGGCGGTGAAGGCGGGGTTCTCCCACGTCATCCCCGAGCCGCACATCACGTAATGGGTGTCGGGGAAGCGCCGCGCGTGCCGGGCGACGGCGGCGAGGAAGAGCCCCGGGTCCTTCATCGCGTCGAAGCGCGCGGCGAGCAGCACCACGGGAGCGGATTCCGGGATGCCGAGTCCCGCCCGGATCCGACGACGTTCCAGCCGCGTCCCCGGGCGGAAACGCCGGGTGTCGATCCCGTTGTCGATGATCCACGCCTCGGATGCCGCGACGCCCGCACGCGCGTAGGCGTCCGACGTGGACACCGCGCAGGCGATCGTCGCCGACACGGCGCCGGAGTCGGCGGCATCCATCAGCCATCGCAGGGCGGGACCGGAGTGCGTGGGATCGGAGCGGTGCAGGCAGGCGGCCGTCGGGCGGGAGGGGAGGAGGCCCGCTTCGGCGAGGGCGAGCACGAGGCTCAGCGGCTGCTCCTTGAGGGACAGCACGACGTCGGCCTCGTCGAAGAGGGCGGCGGCGTGGTCGAGCTCCGCCGGGGTGAAGGCGTCCGGCGTGATGGGCGAATCTCCCGCGACGCGGTCGAACGTCGTGATGCCGACGCCCGCGTCGCGCAGGCGCCGGTACCGGGCGTCGTCGTGCGCATGCTGCACGGAGGCGTCCCGACGCGCGGCCGACGTCAACGACAGCACGCGATGCTCGTGGTCGCCGGTCGCGGCGAGACTCGCCACGACATCGGAGTGCAGGATCCGCGCTCCTCCCGCGAAGAAGCCTTCGTACAGGGACAGCACGCGCACGGGTCGAGACATCGCATCGCCTTCCGGGGAGGGGCGCCGCATCGGCTGACGCGGTTGTCTCATGCTGAAGGGTGGACCCCGGGCGGCGGGTTACGCCGTGAAGACCATCGTGTGAACGCCCGGACACCACCCGGAGCGGTCTCGGGCGGGTCCGCGACGGGTCCTGCGCACGACGCGCCCGCGAAAGGCGAACGTGTCGACAGGGCGAGGGTGAGTACGATGTACGGTCGTGCCGTCGTCATCCGATTCGTCCTCCGCGTCCGCCGGGGAAACGCCGCTGGGGCGTGCCCTGCTGGCGTACGGCGAAGCGCGCCGTGGCGCGGTCGCCGAGGCCCGTCGTGAGCTGTCGTTGAACGAGCTCGACGCCCGAGCGCTGCTCTTCGTCGTCGACAATCCGGGCGCTCGCCCCTCGGATGTCCGTGATCACCTCGGAATCACCTCGGCGGGTGTCACGACGCTCATCGATCGGCTCGTCCAGCGCGGAGCGGTGCGACGCGACCTCGACACCGAGGATCGCCGCGTCAACCACATCACCGCGATCATCGACCCCGACGAACACCCCTGGTCGCTCCTGCGCGCGTTCGACCGCTCCGTGGATGCGGCGATCCGCGAACTCGATCCCGTCGAGAGCGAGCGGTTGGCCCGGATCCTCGAGCACGTCGTCGCCGCCTCCGCGCGCGCCGACTGAGGCCGGGGAGCGCGGGCTCGTCGGGTCTACTGACTCGCGAGGAACGCTTCGGACCGCGCCTGCAGGAAAGAGCACAGCGCCGCGAGCATCGCGAGCTCGCCCGACAGGGCGAGGACTCGTCCCGCCGGCAGGGGAGCGGCGTTCTCGCGGGGCTCGAAGGTGACGGCCCAGTCCGTCGAGCCCGGCGCGGCCCCGGGGGCGACGAAGAACGTGGTCGAGACGCTCCGCAACTGCGCGGCGATCAACCCGCGATCCGCGTCCTCGTCCAGATCCTGAGGGATCACGCGCAGGATGTCGGCGTCGTTGTAGCCCAGTCCGCGGAAGTCGTCGACCCACGACTGCAGAGTCGCCATGGTGCGGAAAGTCATTCGGCATCCCGTCGATCGGAGCCCGCCGAACCGCGAGCCTCACCAATTATGCGACGCTCCACCCCGGCGCGGGTCACGAGCGCCGCGCCGAGGTGGTCCGACCGCCGTGCCGGGGAGCGGTGGCGGGCCGGAGGGAACGGCCCAGCGGTCGTTCCTCCCCGCATCCTCACGAAGGGGAGAAGGCCGCGTCAAACCCGCCGGACCCACCGCTGCGCGCCGGGGCCACGATCTCGCGCGCTGCGGCCACCCGCCGCGGCGGGGGTGGGGCACGCAGAACTCACCAGGCTTTCCCCCTCACCGTCCGGTGACGATACGGTGAAGAAGTCCCCCGGCATTCCTCTCTCGTCCACGTCCCCCCGACGCTTTGAGAGCGGTCCCACGCATACGTTGCGCGAAAAAGCAACGGTGTTGCCGCACTCTTTCGGACGATTTAGGAAGGCCCCGTGGAGCATACGAAACTCGAGACCAGGGATGCCGCGCTCGTCGAGGAGATGTGGCGGTCGGTCGTCCCGGGAGCCCGCATCTCGCGCGCCGAGGTCATCCAGCCCGCGCTGAACTGGCAGGCCGTCTCCGACACGGGCTTCGCGTTCTGCGACTACACCATCGGGTCGACGATGCTCGTCGAATCGGATCCCCTCGACCAGATCGTGGTGGGGCGCATCGCCGGATCGCGGGTGGCCGGGACGTACCGCCGCGAACGCATCGACACCGCCGTCCCCTTCATGGTCGTCGACCGACCGCTCGAAGTGGCCTTCACCGGGAGGATCGCCGGGACCGCCGTCGCCTTCTCGCGCACGGACTTCGACGACGCGGCCCGGCGGCTCTCCGGAGACGACGGACTGCGGGTCCGCGCGACGGGTCATGCGCCCGTCAGCGAGCAGCGCCTGCGCTATTGGACACGCACGTGGGAGTACACCCGGGATGTCCTCCTGCGCTCGTCGGAGCGCACGCCTCTCATCCAGCAGCAGGCGCGCACGCTCATGCTGGAAGCGTCGCTGCTGTCCTTCCCCACGACCTTCACCGACGCGCTCGCCGCGGGCCGTCCCGCACGTCCTCTGCCCGCGCCCGTGCGCCGGGCCAAGGCGTACATCGAGGCGCACGCGGCCGAATCGGTCGTCCTCGCCGACATCGCCCAGGCGGCGCGGTTGTCTCCGCGCGGCCTGCAGTACGCGTTCCGCGCGTCCACCGGGCGGACCCCGATGCAGTACCTGCGTCGCGTGCGCCTGGACGCCGCGCGCGCCGACCTGCGCAGCGCCGATCCCTCGGTCGACACCGTCGCCGCGATCGCCGCGCGCTGGGGCTTCTCGAACCTCGGACGTTTCGCCGCGATGTACCGCGGGGAGTTCGGCGAGACCCCGTCCACGACGCTGCGCTCCTGACACCGCCGGGCGAGCGCCGGCTCGCACCGGCTCGCGCCCCCTCGGGGAGCGGGGCTCGGGACCGTGGGGGAGGTCAGTGCCCCGCGCCGAGCTCCCCGCTGAGGCGACCGTGGAACCGCGCCGCGGTCGCGTTCATGCCCTCGAGCTCGACGGTCGTCCCCAGGTGCGCGTACTTCGTCTGGACGGCATCCAGGGCGGCGACGGTCGAGGCGTCCCACACGTGCGAGCGCGACAGGTCGATGACGACGCGCTGCGGGTCCTCGTGGTACGCGAACTTCGTGGTGAGGTCGTTGCTGGAGGCGAAGAACAGCTCGCCCTCGACGACGTAGCGGGCGGTGTCGCCGTCGACCGTGCGGGAGACGTTCGTCAGGCTCGCCACGCGACGCGCGAACAGCACGGCGGCGGCGATCACGCCGACACCGACGCCGATCGCGAGGTTGTGCGTCCACACCGTGAACGCCACGGTCAGCACCATCACGACCGTCTCGCTCAGCGGCATCCGGCGCAGGGTCGAGGGGCGGATGCTGTGCCAGTCGAAGGTCGCGATCGACACGACGATCATCACCGCGACGAGCACCGCCATCGGGATGATCGCCACGACATCGCCGAAGGCGAGCACGAGCACCAGCAGGAAGACGCCCGCGAGGAAGGTCGAGACGCGGGTGCGCGCGCCCGATGCCTTGACGTTGATCATCGTCTGGCCGATCATCGCGCAGCCGCCCATGCCGCCGAACAGTCCCGACAGCACGTTCGCGGCGCCCTGGCCGAGCGATTCGCGGGTCTTGGACGACGGGGTGTCGGTGATGTCGTCCACGAGGGCCGCGGTCATCAGGGATTCCAGCAGCCCGACGATCGCCATCGCGATCGCGAAGGGGAAGATGATCGCCAACGTCTCGAGGCTGAACGGCACGTTCGGGATCAGCAGCGACGGCAGGCTCTCGGGGAGCGCGCCCTGGTCGCCCACGGTGGGAACCGAGATGCCGAACACCACGGCGGCGCCCGTGAGCAGCACGATCGCGACGAGCGGGGCGGGCACCACTCGGGTGACGCGGGGGAGCAGGTACATGATCAGCAGGCCCGCCGCGGCGATCGGGTACACCGCCCAGGGCACGCCGATGAGCTGGGGGATCTGCGCCGTGAAGATGAGGATCGCGAGCGCGTTGACGAAGCCGACCATGACGCTGCGCGGGATGTACCGCATGAGCTTGGCGACGCCGAGCAGGCCCAGGACGACCTGCAGGATGCCGCCGAGGATCACCGTCGCGAGCAGGTAATCGACCCCGTGCTCGCGGGCGACGGGCGCGATGACGAGCGCGATCGCCCCGGTCGCGGCCGAGATCATCGCGGGGCGGCCACCGAGGAACGAGATCGCGACCGCCATCACGAACGACGAGAACAGCCCGAGGCGCGGATCGACTCCCGCGATGATCGAGAAGGCGATGGCCTCCGGGATCAGCGCGATCGCGACGACGAGGCCGGCGAGCGTCTCGCGGGTGAGCAGGCGCGGCGAGCGCAGGGCCTGCAGGACGGTCGGTTCGGGGCGCGGGCGCGCGAGGACGTCTGTCATGAGCGGTCTCCAAGACGGGGAGGGATCCCGCGTCGGCGCGGGGAAGAATAGGGGGGTCGCGATCGCGACCGCCACCAACTCTACCGTAACGTGAGGTTTGCGGGATCGGGGATGCCATGACCGACGACCGACCGATGCAGATCGGCGAACTCGCCGAGCGGACGGGCCTGTCCGTCCGCACGCTGCGCCACTACGACGAGATCGGCCTTCTGCGTCCCTCCGCCCGGACCGACGGCGGCTTCCGTCTCTACGCGGCCGACGACGAGTCGCGTCTGCTCCTCATCCGCCGCATGAAGCCGCTCGGCTACTCGCTCGAGCAGATGGGGGAGCTCCTCGCCGTCGTCGACGGGCTCGAGGCCCGCCCCGACGACGCGGACCTGCGCGCGCGTTTCGCGGACATCCGCGACGAGGCGCTGCAGCGGCGCGAAGACCTGCGGCGCAAGGTCGCCGCCGCCGACGAGTTCGTGGCGCAGCTGGAGGCGCGATGACCGCGCACGACATCACGCTCGAGGGACACGGCATCCGTCTCGTCCCGGCCGACCCCTCTCACGCCGCGCAGGCGTGGCCGCTCACCGATCCCGAGCTCTGGAGCCGCATGACGACGCCCTGGGCGGACTCGGTCGAGGCCTACGCCGCGGCGGTCGAGCAGCAGCGGGCGACGCCGGGTGTGTACGCCTTCACGGTGCAGGATGCCGACACCGGCGCCGTGCGCGGGGCGACGACCTTCTACGAGTACGTGCCCGCGCAGGGTCGGGTCGAGATCGGCACCACCTGGTACGGCCGCCCCTTCCAGGGTGGGAGCACGAACCCCGCGGCCAAGCTGCTGCTGCTCGGGCACGCCTTCGACGTCTGGGGCCTCAACCGTGTGGCGCTGAGATGCGATGCCCGCAACGAGCGCAGTGCGCGGGCGATCGAACGCCTCGGTGCGACGCGCGAAGGACGTCTGCGCCGGCATCGGATCGCCCCCGACGGCTCGATCGCCGACACCCTGTACTTCTCGATCGTCCGCGAGGAGTGGCGCGCGGTGCGTGACGCCCTCGAGGCCCGGCTCGCGGCATCCGTGTCTCGCGAGACGGCATCGCGCTGACAACTCGGCGGCATCCGGCAACCGAGATGTCAGCCTCGTGCCGTCTCGGCGTCCGAAGGTGTGTTCGCGGCGCCCGGCTCGCGCCCGCGCCCGCGCCGTCCGTCGGGCTCAGCGCTGCGCGACGGCGGCGCGGCGGCGTGCGAACTCCCGCGCCTCGCTGAACAGCTCGAGGTCGATCTGCACGTGCCGACGCGCGAGCTCGGCGGCCTCGTCGGGCGCGGCCGTCACGATCGCGGACACGATCGCATCGTGCTCGCGCGCCGCGCGGGACTCCATGCGGCGGTGACTCTCGCGGTCGCCCCACGGGTGCGCGGGAGCGGACAGCGAGAGGTGTCGCTCGTGCTCGAGGAGGATGTCGCGCAGGGCGGTGTTGTGCGCCGCGTCGATGATCGACAGGTGCAGGAGGCTGTCGGCGCGCTGCTTGGGGTTGCCCGAATCCGCCGCGTGGAAGGCGGCCAAGCGGTCTCGCATGACCGTGATGTCGGCATCCGTCCGTCTCTCGGCGGCGAGGCGGGCCAGCGACGCGTGGAGCATCGAACTCGCGGTGCACGCGTCGACGAGGTCGCTCCATCGCTGCTCGAACCAGCGGTCCACGCCGACGACGATCGACGCCGGCCACTCCTCGGCCACGAAGGTGCCGCCGGCGCGGCCGCGTCGCTTCTCGATGAGTCCGCGCGCGGAGAGATCGTCGAGGGCGGCACGCACGGTGGTGCGTCCGACGCCGAGCAGGGGAGAGAGCTCGCGTTCTGCGGGGAGGCGTGTGCCGGGCAGGAACTCGCCCACCGCGACCGCGGTGATGAGGCGCTGGGTGACGCGGTCCACCAGGGAGGCGTCGTCGGTCTCGGCCATGGGCTCCCGTCGTTTCCTCCATGTTAATTCCGGAGAAAAGGTTTGCCAACGAACCATTACTGGGTCCACGATGACTCCATGCAACGCGAGATCACCGTTCCCTTCCACGACGGCTTCACCTGGGCCCGCCTCACGGAGCCCGCCGAGCCGAGCGGGAAAGCCCCGCTGTTCGTTCTGCACGGCGGACCCGGGATGGCCCACAACTACGTCACCAACCTCGACGCCCTCGCCGAGCTCACCGGACGCACCGTCGTGCACTACGACCAGATCGGGTGCGGGGAGAGCTCGCACCACCCCGACGCCCCGTCCTCGCAGTGGGTGCCGCAGCTCTTCGTCGACGAGTTCCACAACCTGCGCGAGGCCCTCGGTTTCGACGAGTACCACGTGCTCGGTCAGTCCTGGGGAGGCATGCTCGGTGCCGAGATCGCCGTCCGGCAGCCGGCGGGGCTGAAGAGTCTCGAGATCTGCAACTCCCCGGCATCCATGGAGCTGTGGCTCGCCGGTGCCGCGCGGCTGCGCGCCGAGCTGCCGGAGGCCACCCGCGAAGCCCTCGACCGCCACGAGGCCGACGGCACCCTCGACCACCCCGACTACGTGGAGGCCACCCGCGTCTTCTACGAGCGCCACGTCTGCCGCGTGACCCCGATGCCGCAGGACTTCGTCGACAGCGAGCAGCAGATGCTCGCGGACCCGACGGTGTACTTCACCATGAACGGACCGAACGAGTTCCACGTCGTCGGCACCGGCCGCGACTGGACCATCATCGACCGTCTGCCGCAGGTCGCCGTGCCGACCCTCGTCGTCGCCGGCGAGTTCGACGAGGCCACCCCCGAGACGTGGGCGCCGTTCGTCGAGCGGATCCCCGGTGCGCGCTCGCACGTGTTCGCGGGCGCGAGCCACTGCACGCACCTCGAGATGCCCGACGCCTTCCGCGCCGTCATCGCCGACTTCCTCGCCCCTCTTCCCTGACGCCCCACCCGACCCTTCCCGAGCCAGGAGACCCGATGTCGAACACCGCCCCCGAGGCCCAGCAGTCGCTGGAGTCCTTCGGCTACAAGCAGGAGCTCAAGCGCTCCATGTCCACCCTGGACCTCGTGGTCTACGGGCTCGTCTTCATGGTGCCGATCGCCCCCTGGGCCATCTTCGGCGTCGTGTACAACGCCGCCAGCGGCATGGTGCCGTTGGTCTATCTCACCGGCGTCGTCGCGATGATCTTCACCGCTCTCGCGTACGCGCAGATGTCGAAGGCGTTCCCGATCGCGGGGTCCGTCTTCTCGTACGTCGGCCGCGGCCTCCACCCCACCGTCGGCTTCTTCGCCGGGTGGGCGATCCTGCTCGACTACCTGCTCGTCCCCACTCTCCTCTACGTCTTCGCGGCCTCCTCGATGGCGGGCATCTTCCCCGACGTGCCGCAGTGGATCTGGGCCGTCGCGTTCGTCCTCATCAACACGCTCATCAACGTCGCGGGCATCGGGTCGATCAAGCTGGCGAACCGGGTCATGCTCGTCATCCAGCTCGCATTCGTGGTGATCTTCGTCGTCATCGCGATGGTGGCCCTGAACGCCGGTACGGTCCCCGGTGCGGAGTTCACGATCGCCCCGCTGTGGGATGCCGACAAGGTCAATCCCGCGCTCATCGCGACCGCCCTCTCGATCGCGGTGCTGAGCTTCCTCGGGTTCGACGGCATCTCGACGATGGCCGAGGAGTCGACGGGTGACCGCAAGTCCGGCGGTCGCGCGATGATCATCGCCCTGCTCGTCGTCGCCGTGCTGTTCATCACGCAGACCTGGTTCGCGAGCGCGCTCGCCGCCGGCACCATCTCGTTCGGCGACGACGAGGTCAACAACGCCTTCTTCATCCTCGTCGCCCAGGCGGCCGGATCGGGCTGGGCCACCGCCTTCCTCGCCGTCAACGTCATCGCCGTCGGTATCGCCAACGCCGTCGCCGCGCAGGCCGCGACCTCTCGACTGCTCTACTCGATGAGCCGCGACCGGCGCCTGCCCGCCTTCCTGTCGAGGGTCAACTCCCGCCAGGTGCCCATGCCCGCGATCCTGCTGGTCAGCGGGGTGTCGCTCGTGCTGGTGCTGTTCTTCGTCGGACAGATCGCCGTCATCTCGTCGCTCGTGAACTTCGGTGCGCTCCTCGGATTCCTGCTCCTGCACGTGTCGGTCGCGGTGTACTACCTCGGCAAGAAGAAGTCGAAGAACTACCTGCTGCACCTCGTCGTCCCGCTCGTCGGGTTCCTCATCATCGGGTACGTGCTCCTCAACGCCGACATGACGGCGAAGATCGGCGGCATCGTGTGGCTCGTCGTCGGCGGGATCGTCTACGTCATCTTCGCCCGCAAGAACGGCGGGGCCACGGGTCCGCTCCCCGAGCACGCGACCGCGACCGCCGGTGAGGGCGGCGGCGAGGTGGCATCCCGATGACCGAGCTCTTCCTCGGCAAGGAGCACGGCCGTCCCGGGTACGACGCCGCGGTGCCTCCGGCGCTGCGCATCCGGCCCGGGACGGGGCAGACGATCGCCTTCGAGACCGACGACGCGGTCTACGCCGAGCTCCACGACCACGGCGACCTCGCCGCCCTGCGCGCTCCGATCAACCCGGTGACGGGGCCCGTGTACGTCGAGGGGGCGAAACCGGGCGACGCGCTCGCGGTGCACGTGCACGAGATCCGTCTCGGGACGTACGGGTGGTCGCAGAGCCTTCCCGGAGCGGGTGCCCTGCAGCACCGCATGCCCGACCACGTCGTCAGTCGGCGTATCCCGATCGACGCCGAGGGCGTGCACCTGACCGATCGTCACGTCGTGCCCGCGCGGCCCATGATCGGGTGCATCGGCACGGCTCCGGCATCCGGGACGAACTCGACGGTCATGCCCACCACCGCGCTCGGCGGCAACATGGATCTCACCGATGTCGCCCCGGGCGCGACGGTCTACCTGCCGGTCGAGGTCGAGGGAGCACTCCTCTCGATCGGCGACATCCACGCCGTCATGGCGCGCGGCGAGTCGTCGTTCGTCGCGATCGAGGCGGCGGGAGTCGCCGTCGTCTCGATCGATCTCCTCCCGGATGCCCGCCTCCGTGCGCCCCGGGTCGAGACCGACGAGGAGTGGATCTTCGTGGGTCTCGGGGATCCTGTGCAGGAGAGCGTCCGGCGCGGCTACGAGGACGTCTTCGACACCCTCGTCGACGCGCACGGATGGGACCGCATGGACGCCTACGCGGTCATGAGCGCCCTCGTCCACAGCGAGCTGGGAGGACCGACCGGTTCGGAGGCCCCCGACCCCCTGCATCCGTTCCGGGCCGTGGGGGCGGTGACTCTTCACCGCCTGCCCAAAAGCGTGCTCTGACAGACTGCGCCGGTGACCGTCACGTTCGACCTCGCCGAGAGGGGTGCTGCCCATGGCTGACCTCGACTTCGTCCTGCGCCTTCTCCTCGCCGCCGGGTGCGGCATGGTCATCGGATTGGAGCGTCAGTACCGCTCGCGAACGGCGGGGCTGCGCACCCAGGCCCTCGTCGCCATGGGCGCCGCCGCGTTCGTGCTGTTCGGGAGCGAGCTTGGCGTGGGACAGGGGTCTCTGCAGATCGCCGCCTACGTCGTCTCGGGGGTGGGCTTCCTCGGAGGTGGGGTCATCCTGCGTCAGGGGCTGTCCGTCCAGGGGCTCAACACGGCGGCGACCCTGTGGTGCTCGGCGGCCGTGGGGTGTCTGGCTGCGGGAGGGCTGGTGGTGCCGGCGCTCGCCATGACCGCCCTGGTGCTGCTCGTGCACCTGCTGCTGCGTCCCCTGGGTCGTCTCGTCGATCGCGCGCCCGACGCGAACGCCGAGACGATCGGCGCTTTCGTGTTGACCGTGCGGATCCTCGAGGAGCGTGAACAGGGCGTCCGCGAGATGCTCTCGGACGCGTTGGAGTCGCCCGATGTCCTCGTGCTCGCGATGTCCAGCCACGAAGAGGAGGCCACGTCGTCCGGGCCGGGCGATGTCGTCCTCGAGGCGGAGCTGCTCATCGAGGGGGACGCGCCGGAGTTCCTGGATGCCGTGACCACCCGACTCTCGCGCGACACCGGTGTGCGGGCGATGTCGTGGCGCGCGGAGGAGACCCCGACGCGGGTTCGGAGCCCGCGACGATTCGGGCGAGGCGTGAGCGGCGTGTAGGATCGTCCCTTGGAAGTGTGTCCGAGCGGCCTAAGGAGCATGGCTGGAATCCATGTAGGCGGGGTAACTCGCCTCGCAGGTTCAAATCCTGTCACTTCCGCCGAAGAGAGCCCCGCCCGAACGAAAGTTCGGGCGGGGCTCTCGCGTTCGCCGGACTCCGGCCTCAGAGCTTCAGGATCGCGAGGGTGACGTCGATCGCCTCGGTGTCGGCGGGGGCGTACGAGGTGTCGCCGTCCGGGCCGTCTTTCCCTCGGTGGATCTCGACCGAGACGCCGGGGACGTAGACGGTCGAGTATCCGGTGGTGTCGGGCCCGCCGTCGGCCGTCCATCGCCATCCCACGCCCCCGAGATCGCTGAGCTCGGGACTCGTGAACGAGGTGGCCTGGAGGTTGAGCATCTTCGCCCCCGTCTTGGCCTCTTCGTCCGTGGGCATGGTGTTCTGGCTGATGAGGATCGAGGCGTAGGGGCCGCCCTCCGGGGCCGCCCACATGCACATCACCGCGTCATCGCTGACCGAATCGCCCACCAGGCTCATTCCCTGCGTGAAGCCGGGAATCGCCCCGGTCACCTCGTCGCAGCTGGTCACATGCGGGAAGGGCAGGGTTGCCGCCGCTTCGCTCGGGGCGGTGTCGTCGACCGCGTCGTCGTCCGGCGCCGGAGCGGCCGGTGACGTGCACCCGGAGAGAACCGCGAGGCCTAGGAGAGAGGCGATCAGAAGTCCGGAACGACGCATCTTCATGCCCGACAACCTAGCAAAACGGGTTACGCCCCGACCCGCTCCCGCTCCTCCGCCGCCGCGCTGCCCGGACGCACGACGAGCGAGCGGGGGAGCACCCGGGCGAGCGTGCGGCGGACTCCGGACGCCCGGGCACGCAGGCCCGCGCCGACCCGTGCGGCGGCGTCGGCGAGGACCGGCCCGTCCGCGGCATCCCGTGCGTTCTCGGCGTAGCTGACGCGCTCGACCGCTCCGCGGAGGAGGTCCATGTCGTCGGGGTCGACGCCGTGCTCCCGCACCAGACGGTCGGCGAATCGTCGCGGCGACTCGCCGCCGGGGACGGGGATGCCGAGATCCACCGCGTCGTCCTGCACCATCGTCCACGCGGCCACCGGATCTCCCGCCCGGGCTGCGGCTCCGCGCGAGCGGCGTCGGAGCACGCGCAGCACCGCGGGAGCGGCGCCGAGCAGGAGGAGGACCGCGATGCCGCCGCCGATGAGCAGGCCCGGACCGATTCCGCGCGCGGAGCCGGCGGCACCGGTGCCCTGCAGGCCCGGCCCGTCCTGGTTGCCGAGCGAGGGGGCGGTCGTGGACTGCGTCTCGGGGGCCGCGCTCTGCTGCTGCTGAGGAGCGTTGGGCGTGGTGCTCGAGCCGCCCGTGGTGCCGGAGGCGAAGCTGGTCGGGACGCCCAGGCTGTTGGTCGGCTCGAAGGGCACCCAGCCGATGCCCTGGAAGTACACCTCGGGCCAGGCGTGCAGCTGGCTGGAGGTCACGGTGAAGGTGGACCGCTCCTGCCCGACCGAGCTCGACATCGTGCCGGGGAGGTAGCCCACGACGATCCGCGACGGCATGTCGAGCGTGCGGGCCATCACGGCGAACGCGGAGGCGAAGTGCACGCAGTATCCGGTGCGCGCCTGCAGGAAGTCGGCGACGGCATCCAATCCCGCCCCGTCGAAGCCCGCCTCGACGGGCGCGTCGAGCGAGTATCGGAACGCGCTGCTGCGGAACCACGTCTGCAGATCGATCAGGGCGTCGTAGGGTGACTGCGCTCCGGCGGTGACCTCTCGCGCGGTGTCGCCGATGATGGCGGGGACGTCGGCGGGGAGAGCGCGCACCGCGTCGCCCAGTTCGGAACCGCCGACCGGACGCGCACGGATCTGCTCGAGGGTCGGGCGTGGGGCCACCGTCTGCACTGAGTAGTCCTGGTCGCGCGAGGACCCGGAGCGCGACACGATGGTGCGGTTCTGCGGCATCCCGAGCCAGTCGCCCTGCAGGCCGGTGACGGTCGTCGCGGGCGAGGGGACGGGCAGCCACGGGCTGTCCAGCTCGCCCACCGAGATGTCGGTCGTGTAGTCGGCGACGGGGATGTCGGAATCGACCGGCGGGGCGTCGAACACCGGGCCGTCGCCGGGGACGTTCACGGTGTCGTCGCGGTCGGGCTGCCACACCGAGCCGTCGAAGCTCGACAGCGTCACGGCGCGAAGGTACGGCGGTGTCGGCGCGTTCGTCTGCAGGGTGAGCACGTCGACGTCACGGGGCTGGCGCAGGTCGTTGCCGAGCTCGAGGTTCGGGTTGATCGTCGTGCCGTATCCGCCGGTGCCGCCCGAGGCGAAACGCAGAGCGGGTTGGGGCAGCAGCGGGGTCGCGACGACGGCGACGATGACCGCGACCGCGCCGATGCCGAGGGCCGTGGCCGAGGCGCCGCGGACGCGCAGGCGCGGGCCGGCGGGGCGGGAGCCCGAGGCGGAGTGGCGCGCCCGCGTGTCGACGCGGAGGAGGAACAGCAGCGCCACGGCGAGCAGGACGAAGGCCGTGACGTCCACGTCGGCCGGGATGGCGATCGTCGGGATGAGCGAGACAGCGACCAGGCCCACTCCCGCGAGCAGCGGCATCCGCGCGGTGAGGACGACGTGATCGAGGACGATCGCGAGAGCGCCGATCGCGGCGACCAGCACGAAAGCGAGACCGACACCGGGGGCGACGGGCGCGACACCGGTGCGGATCTCCTCGGATGCCGCGGAGACGAGGCCGGGGACCGTGTTCACCGTCGCCGGGCTCGGGATGACCCACAGCACCGCCGTCGAGCGGCCGAACATCGCGGTGAGGGCGAAGAGCCAGATGCCGACCTCGAGGAGAGTAGCGACCAGCGCCGGCAGGTGGAACAGCCGCGCGGCGAGTCCCGCGCCCAGGATCGCCGCCGTCAGAAACGCGGCCTGCACCGTCCACGAGCCCGGCTGCATGACCGAGAACACGGGGATCAGCGCCGCGGCGATCGCGGCGAAGAGGCCCAGCGTCAGCAGCGACGCATCGCGGCGGCGCCGGGGCGTGCGCAGCTCCGTCACATCACCGCCCGACATCCGCCAGCCCTCTCTCGGTCGCGTCGGACCACGCGGCCGCGATGTCGCCGCCCGGATGCACGCTCGCCACGCGCCATCCCGCGGCGCGGGCGGGCTCGAGGTCGGGGCGGGGCGCGACCATGATCATGATCGGCAGGGCCGATCGCTGGGCGAAGGCGCCGGGAACGAGTGCGTGATCGCGCGCGGGATCCGCGGTGATCGCGACGACGGGGCCCATCATGACCGCGGCGGAAGCGGGGATCACGCGGGCGGTCGAGCCCTCGGTGCGCGCGGTGATCGCCGCGAAGGAGGCGGCGAGAGCCCGCGCCTCCGCGTCCTCGCCGCCGTCGACCGGGTCGGCGAGCAGTTCCCCGTCGCTGTCGACGACGTCAACGGTGTAGCCCTCGTGCACGAGACGGGCGACCGCGGACACGCACGCCGACACCGCTGTCTCGAAGGCGAGGTCGCGGCCCGCCCCCTCGGCGGCGGCCGGTGACCACCGGGAGAGGGCGCGATCGAACACGACCGTCGCGGCGGGGCTGGACTCCTGCTCCTCTTGACGCACCATGAGCGTGTCGCGATGGGCCGTCGCCCGCCAGTGGATGCGGCGCATCGAGTCGCCGGGCGCGTACGGACGTGCGACGAGGTTGTCGAGGCCCTGACCGAGCTGCAGCGCCGCCGACTGCCGTGTGCCGCCCGCCTCGCCTCCGGTCGGGGGGAGCGGCGGGAGATCGACGATCGCCGGGGCCACGGTGACGGGGGTGGGCCGTCCGAGGGCGAAGCGGCGTCGGACGAGACCGAACGGGTCGGTCGTGACGACCTCGAGCGGGCCGAGAGCGTGCACCCCGCGCTCGAGACCGACGACCTCGTAGCGGAGTTCGACGGGGACGGTGTCGCGGCCGAGCGACGACGAGGTCGCCGGGAAGACCCCGCCGGCCCGCCCGCTGAGCCCCGGCGGAAGGCCGTCGGCCCATCGCCCCGGGGCGGTCGGCAGCGCCGTCTGCAGGCCGACCCGCACGACGACCTCGGCGCGGGCGCCGACGTCGGTGACGTCGGGGCGCACGGAGCGCGTCACCCGGTCCGTACGCCGGGCGACCACGAGGGTCGCCGCGGCGATCGCCAGCAGTGCAGTCATGAGCACGCCGAAGTACATCAGCTCCGGGATGCCGGCCCGCTGCGCGATCACCAGGGACGCGCCCGCGAGCACCGCGGCGCCGCTACCCCGCAGGGTCAACGGCCACCAGCGTCTCATCGGGTCCTCACACTCGCGAGGCGAGCGGAACGCGCACGCTCGCGGCGATGCGCTCGAGCGCCTCGGACACCACCACGGCGCCCGCGCGACCGCCCGCGGCGGAGCGGTTCGCGATGAGACGGTGACCGAAGACAGGGGCGAGCAGCGTCGTGAGATCGTCCGGGATGACGTACGAACGTCCGTCGAGGGCCGCGCGCACCTTCGCGGCGCGGACGAGCTGCAGGGTGGCGCGCGGGCTCGCGCCGAGGCGGATGTCGGGGTGGCTGCGGGTGGCCTGCGCCAACGCCACGACGTACTCCTCGAGCGCGGGGGCGACGTGGACGGCGCGGGCCCACGCGATCATCGCGGTCACCTGGCGGCCCGTCACGACGGGCTCGATCGCGTCGAGGGGGTTCACGACGTCGCGCTGACGCAGCATGAGCGCCTCGGCGGCGGGATCGGGGTATCCCATCGAGATGCGCAGCAGGAACCGGTCGCGCTGCGCCTCGGGGAGCGCGTACGTGCCCTCCATCTCGAGCGGGTTCTGCGTCGCGACCACGAGGAACGGCGAGGGCAGCACGTGGGTGCGCCCGTCGATGGTGACCTGTCGTTCCTCCATCGCCTCGAGCAGCGAGGACTGCGTCTTGGGGGACGAGCGGTTGATCTCGTCGGCGATGACGATGTTCGCGAAGACGGCGCCGGGCGTGAACTCGAAATGCCGCGTGACCGGGTTGAAGACCGAGACGCCGGTGATGTCGCCGGGCAGGAGGTCGGGCGTGAACTGGATGCGGCGCACGTCGGCGTCGATGGTCGCCGCCAGCGCGCGGGCGAGCATCGTCTTGCCGACCCCGGGAACGTCCTCGATGAGCAGGTGCCCCTCGGCGAGGAGGGCGATCAGCGCGCTCTGGACGGCTTCGGGCTTGCCGTCGATGACGTCGGAGATGGATGCCGTGATCCGGCCGGTCAGCTGGGCGAAGGCCTCCGCGGTGAGGGGTTCGTCGCTGCCCGGGCGGGCGGGGGCGGTGTCGGTGCGGCGGAGTCGCGATGCCGCCTCGGGCGTGGCCGTCTCGTCCATGGCATCCCTCGTGTCGCTGGGCGGGGCAGATCGTTGCCGCCGTGACCTGATCGTAACCTGCGTCACCGTCACCAGGGCCGCTGCAGCCCGGTGCACAGGCGTCACTCGGCGGATACACCGGCCTCTAGGATCGGGGAGCGTTGGTCCAATCGAGGAGCGCGCATGTCCGATGCCACCCCGTCCCTTCCCACCCCCACGCACGTCCTTGCCGTCGACATCGGCGGGACGAAGGTCGATGCCGCTGTCGTGTCGATCGCCGGCGAGGTGGTTCGCGAGAGCGTGACGCGCCGTCCGACCGGCCGGGAGAGCGATCGCGTGACCCTCGCCCGCAACGTCCGCGAGGCGGCCGCCGACGCGCTGGCCGCGGTCCCCGGCGCCCGCGTCGGCGCGACCGGGGTGGGCAGTGCGGGTCCGGTCGATCTGCCCTCGCGCACGGTCTCGCCGCTGAATCTGCCGTTGGCCGCGGGGCTCGCGATCGACGAGGTGCTGGGCGGCCTCGTCGACGGGCCGATCCACCTGGCGCTGGACGGCACGTGCATCGCTCTCGCCGAGCACTGGCTCGGCGCTCTCGTCGGTGCGCAGAACGCGATGGCGATCGTGGTCTCCACGGGCGTCGGCGGTGGCCTGATCCTCGGCGGCCGCCCGATCTCGGGAGCCTCCGGGAATGCCGGCCACCTCGGTCAGACCTTCGTCCGCACGGTCGAGCAGGACCCGGTCATCGCGACGCTGGAAGCCGTCGCCGCCGGGCCCGGCTCGGTGGCGTGGGCGCGCGCCCAGGGGTGGACGGGTGAGACGGGACTCGATCTCGCCGCCTCCTACCGGGCGGGCGACGAGACGGCCGTCGCGGCGGTCCGCCGTTCCGCGAGCGCGGTCGGGCAGGCCATCGCCGCCGCGGCGACCCTGTGCGATCTCGAGGCCGTCGCGATCGCGGGAGGCTTCTCGCACGTCGCCGAGGACTACATCGATCTTGTCGCGCAGGCCGCGGCCGCGGCATCCATCCACGCCTACGCGCGGCGCTGCCGGGTCGTTCCCTCGGGTCTCGACGGCGACGGTCCGCTGCTCGGCGCGGCCGCTCTGGCTCTGCCGCGCTGAGCCGCCCGCGCCCTCTTCCCGCCGGCCGCGGCGCCGCGCGCCACCGAGCGTGCGCCGCGGCGGGGGACGGCGCGCTCGCGGGCGTACGCTGAGCGGGGGTCCGCGTCACGGGCCGGCGAGCGAAGGCGGAGGGGCGATGCGGACGGGGTCGAACCTGCCGGCTGTCGGCGAGTACAACCAGACCCTCGTGCTCGACCTGATCCGCCGCGCACCCGAGGGCCTCAGCCGCGTCGAGCTGTCGGCACGGACGGGACTCAGCGCCCAGACCCTCAGCAACGTCACGCGGCGCCTCGCCGACGAGGGCCTGATCGTCGAGGCGGGCAAGGTCATCTCGGGTCCCGGCAAACCCCGCACCCTGTTGAAGCTCGAGCCCCGCTCGCGTTTCGCCGTCGGGGTGCACCTCGACCCGGTCGTCGACACGATCGTCGTCGTCGACATGGCGGGCGACGTCGTGGCTCACGACGAGATCCCGCGGCGACACGGCGCCACCCCGGATCAGCTCGTCGACGACGTCCGCGCGGCGGTGGATCGCATCCTCTCGGACGCCGACATCCCGCGTCCGCTGGTGCTCGGTGTCGGTGTCGCGGCCCCGGGGCCCTTCGACGCCCGCGGGGGCCGTCTGCTGGATCCGCCCCTCCTGCCGGCGTGGCACAACGTGCATGTCCGCGAGGACCTCGGCGCGGCCACCGGGCTGCCCGTGATCGTCGAGAAGGACGTGACCGCCGCGATGGTCGGGGAGATGTGGTTCGACCGTTCCGACGCGCTCGCGGATGCGATGTTCCTGTACTACGGCGCCGGTGTCGGTCTCGGCGTCGCGATCTCGGGCTCTCCCGTGCGCGGCCGCACGGGCAACGCCGGGGGAATCGCGCACGTGGTCGTCGACCCGGACGGCCCGGCCTGCGAGTGCGGGTCGCGCGGATGCCTGGGCGTCTCGATCGAGCCGCGCACGCTCCTGGCCGAGGCCGGGTACGAGCCCACCGAGTCGGGCGATTCCCGTCCCGATCTCGATCGTCTGATGCGGGATGCCGTCGGGGGCGGTGTCCGTGCCCGCGACGTGCTGCGACGCGCGGGGGAGCGCATCGCCCGGGCCCTCGTGGTGACGAACAACCTCCTCGACGTCGACGAGGTCGTGCTCGGCGGACCGGTGTGGGAGCGACTGGCGGCGGTGCTCGTGGACACGGTCACCGCCCGCGTCGCGGCCGACCCGGTGTCGACGGCGACGAGGGCCATCACCGTGCGGCTGTCGCGCGTCGGGGCCGATGTCGCCGCCGTCGGCGCGGCCTGCCTCATGCTGGACGGCGCTTTCGCGGCCCGACCGGCCCGCATGATGATCGCGATCTGACGGCCGTTCTCCGGTCTCACAGCGACCCGTAGCCGGATCGTTACCGCGAGGTCGCGGACGCGACTTGCCGAGTTAGTCCATTTGATTTATAAAAGGTTCTGGCGACGCGGTGTCTCCACCCGAGCAAAGGAGCTTCCATGAAGAAACTGACGATGGCGGGCGGTCTTCTGACCGCCACGGCCCTGACCGTGGCCCTGGCCGGCTGCTCCGGCGGAAGCGGCGGAGCGGGCGACGCGAACACGATCCGTGTGGCGTACCAGACCACGGCGACGTTCAACCAGATGCAGACGCTGATGGAGAACGCGAAGAAGGAGTACGAGGCGGCGCACAAAGGCGTGACCGTCGAGCTCGTCCCGATCCAGGCCGAGGGCGCCGACTACTACACGAAGCTCGCGCTGATGAACAAGTCGGCGAGCACCGCTCCCGACGTCCAGTACGAAGACACCTTCAAGATCCAGTCCGACGCGGCCGCCGGCTACCTGCTCCCGCTCGACGACTACCTGGCGAAGTGGGACGACTGGTCGCAGTTCGCCGAGGGGGCCAAGCAGGCCGGCCTCGGCCCCGACGGCAAGACGTACGGCGTCTCGCTCGGAACCGACACGCGCGGCCTCTGGTACAACAAGGAGATCTTCGCCAAGGCCGGCATCTCCGTGCCGTGGCAGCCTAAGACCTGGGCAGACGTGCTCTCCGCGGCCGAGAAGGTCAAGGCCGCCGACCCCGACGTCATCCCGATCAACGTCTACTCGGGAAAGACCGCCGGCGAGGCGGCATCCATGCAGGGTCTCGAGATGCTCCTGTACGGCACCGAGGACACCCTCTACGACACCTCCGCGAAGAAGTGGGTCGTGGGCAGCCAGGGCTTCAAGGACTCCCTGAAGTTCGTCAGCGACGTCTACCAGGGCGGTCTCGGACCGTCGCTGCAGCAGGCGCTCGACCCCAACATCTTCACGAGCGTGACGGCTGACTGGCTGCCCTCGAGCAAGCTGGCGATCGCGCTCGACGGTTCCTGGCAGTCGGCCGCGTGGGTCGAAGGCGGAACCGCCGCGTGGCCCGCGTGGAGCGACACCCTCGGTATCGCCGCGATGCCGACGCAGAAGGGTCAGGCTCCCGGCACGACGAGCATGTCGGGTGGATGGACCCTCGCGATCGGCAAGAACACCAAGAACGCCGACGCCGCCTGGGACTTCCTCTCCACCGCCGTGAACAAGGACAACGCGACGGCGTACAACATCGACAACAGCCAGATCGCCGTGCGCGCCGACGTCGCGCAGTCCAGCGAGTACCTCGACGCGAACCCGAGCTTTAAGACCTTCTCGAGCTTCGTCGACACGACCCACTTCCGCCCGGCCACCGAGGACTACGACAAGATCTCGAACCAGATCCAGGTCGCGATGGAAGCGGTCATGACCGGCCAGTCGAGCGTCGATGACGCCGCCGCCGCCTACGACCAGGCCGTCATCGGCATCGTCGGCGAAGAGAACACCCAGAAGGGCTGACCGTGACCGCCCTGGCTCAGACCGGGGCGACCGGCACCGACCGGGGGTCGCGCGCGAGAGCGCGCGGCCTCCGGTCCTCGGCCCGGGCGCTCCCTCTCCTGCCCGCAGCGCTGCTGCTGGCGATCTTCCTGCTCGGTCCGATCCTCGTGTCGCTGTGGGGCTCGCTCACCAACGCCACACTCTCCGGCTCCACCGCCGTGGCGAGCGAGTTCATCGGGTTCGACAACTACGCGCAGCTCTTCAAGGCTCCCGACTTCCCCGTCTCCGTCATCAACACGATCGTGTTCGTGTTCTTCTCCGCGGTGATCGGTCAGAACATCCTCGGGCTGGCGCTCGCCCTCATGATGCGCTCGGGCAACCGGATCGTCACCGCGGTCGTCGGCACCATCGTCGTGACCGCGTGGGTCCTGCCCGAGATCGTCGCCGCGTTCGCGGCCTACGCCTTCTTCCGTGACAACGGCACGCTCAACGCGATCCTCGCGGTCTTCGGACTCGACCCGGTGAGCTGGCTGTTCACGATGCCGGTGCTGATGGTCATCATCGCCAACATCTGGCGCGGCACCGCGTTCTCGATGATGGTCTACTCGGCCGCCCTCGCCGACGTCCCGCCCGAGATCACCGAGGCCGCCGAGGTCGACGGGGCCAGCGGCATCAAGCGCCTCTTCTTCATCACCATCCCGATGATCCGCTCGACCATCGGCACCAACTCCATGATCGTGACGCTGCAGACCCTCTCGGTCTTCACGCTCATCTTCGTCATGACCGGCGGAGGCCCCGGCAACAAGAGCACGACGCTGCCGATCCTGGCGTACCAGCAGGGTCTGAAGTTCGGCGAGCTCGGCTACGGCACGGCGATCGCCACGATCATGCTGCTCATCGGTGCGATCTTCTCGTTCTTCTACGTCCGCGCGCTGCGCGAGGAGGTCTCGTCATGAGCGCCACCACCACCCTCCCCGAGGTCACGGGTCGTCGCCGACAGGCCGTGCGGGCCCCGAAGCGCACGAAGGCCTCGCTCTCGTCGCCCCGCACGCGGGTCCTGCGCATCCTGAGCAACACGCTGCTCATCGTCATCGGCATCCTGTTCGTGGTCCCGCTGGTGTGGCTCGTGACCGCGTCGCTCGACGCGCAGCCGACGCTGGCGATCAAGATGCCCGAGGTCGTCACCCTCGACAACTTCGCGGCCGTGATGAAGCCCGACCTGCTGTTCCTCCCGCTGTGGAACAGCGTGCTGCTGGCCGGCGGCACCGCGGTCGCGACCGTCGTGCTGGCCTCGCTCGCCGCGTACCCCCTGTCGCGGTACAAGATGCGCGTCGGCAAGCCCTTCCTCTACGCGGTGCTGTTCGGCACGTGTCTGCCGATCACGGCGATCATGGTCCCCGTCTACAGCCTGTTCGTGCAGCTGAACCTCATCGACTCGATCGGCGGCACCATCCTCTTCTTGACCGCGAGCGCGCTGCCGATCGCGATCTGGATGATGAAGAACTTCATGGACGGCGTCCCCGTCGAGCTCGAGCACGCCGCCTGGATGGACGGCGCGGGATCGATGCGCACTCTCGTGCAGATCGTCCTGCCGCTCATGCGTCCCGGTATCGCGGTGGTGTTCATCTTCACGTTCATCCAGGCATGGGGGAACTTCTTCGTCCCCTTCGTGCTGCTGCTCAGCCCCGACTACCAGCCGGCGGCGGTCAGCATCTTCAACTTCTTCGGGTCGTTCGGAGCCGTGGCCTACGGCCAGCTCGCGGCCTACTCCATCGTCTACTCCCTGCCCGTCCTCGGCCTGTACGTCCTCGTGCAGCGCGGACTCGGCGGCCCGTCGGCCCTCGCCGGCGCGGTCAAGGGCTGACCCGTCCCCCCAGACAAGGAACCCATCGTCATGCACGACCGCACCGCGCTCATCGAGATGCGCATCGAACGCTTCGTCCGCGAGCGTCTCGCCCCCGCCGTCTACCGCGCCCGTCAGCCCCTCGACATCCAGGCCTGGGAGGCCCCGGGCGAGCCCGTGACCTTCGCCGAGGCCCGGGATGCCGACTACCGCCCCTTCGCCGTCGGCACGCCGTGGGGCCGGGCGTGGGGGACCACCTGGTTCGCCGTCTCGGGGGAGATCCCCGCCGCCTGGCGTGACGCCACGGGTGCCCTCCCGGAGGGGACGATCGCCGAGCTCGTCATCGACCTCGGCTTCACCGCCGGCCAGAGCGGCTTCCAGTGCGAGGCGCTCGTCTGGAACCGCCAGGGTGCGCCCATCAAGGGCGTCTCGCCGTTCAACAACGCCAGCCCCGCCGCGGTCGACGCCGACGGCCGGGTCGACGTGCTCGTGGAGGCGGCATCCAATCCCGATGTCGGCAGTCTCTTCACCTTCGAGCCCACGCCGGTCGGCGACCCCGCGACCGCCGGGGACGCTCCTCTCTATACGCTGCGCGAGATGTCGATCGGCCTCCGCGACCTCGCGGTGTGGAACCTCCTGCAGGACTTCCGCCTGCTCCACGGCCTGATCGCCGAGCTCGACGCGACCTCCGCGCGCCGCGCGACCCTGCTGGAGGGGATGGATGCCGCGATCGACGCCGTCGATCCGCACGACGTCAGCGCCACCGCACAGGCCGGCCGCGACGTCCTCGCCCCGCTGATGGCCGCGCCCGCGGCATCCAGTGCCCACGTGCTGCACGCGGTCGGGCACGCGCACATCGACTCGGCGTGGCTGTGGCCGGTGCGGGAGACCGCGCGCAAGGTCTCGCGCACGTTCAGCAACGTGCTCTCGCTCATGGACGAGGACCCCGACTTCGTCTTCGCCAGTTCGTCGGCGCAGCAGTTCGCGTGGATGAAGGAGCACTACCCGGCGCTGTGGGAACGGCTCAAGGAGCGCGTCGCCGAGGGACGCTTCGTACCCGTGGGCGGCATGTGGGTCGAGTCCGACACCAACATGGTCGGCGGCGAGGCCATGGCCCGCCAGTTCGTCGAGGGCAAGACGTTCTTCCTCGAGGAGTTCGGGATCGACACCGAAGAGGTGTGGCTGCCCGACTCGTTCGGCTACAGCGGCGCCCTTCCGCAGATCATGAAGGCCGCCGGCGCCCGCTGGTTCCTCACGCAGAAGATCTCGTGGAACGAGACCAACCGCATCCCGCACCACACCTTCCGCTGGGAGGGCATCGACGGCTCGCGCATCTTCACGCACTTCCCGCCGGTCGACAAGTACAACTCCGAGGTCACCGCGGCCGACCTCGCCCACGCCGAGCGCAACTTCGCCGACAAGGGCCGGGCCCGCACCTCGCTCCTGCCGTACGGCTTCGGCGACGGCGGCGGTGGACCCACGCGTGAGATGACCGCCACGATCGCCCGCACGCACTCCCTCGAGGGCGCGCCGGTCGTGAAGCACTCCACGCCGCGGGAGTTCTTCGAGACCGCCGAGGCCGAGTACGCCGACCCGGCCGTGTGGGCGGGGGAGCTGTACCTCGAGTTCCACCGCGGCACGTACACCAGCCAGCTCCGCACGAAGCAGGGCAACCGCCGCAGCGAGCACCTGCTGCGCGAGGCCGAGCTGTGGGCCGCGACCGCGACCGTGCGCACGGGCGCGGCGTACCCGGCCGACGCGTTCCAGCGCCTGTGGCGCCTGGTGCTGCTGCAGCAGTTCCACGACATCCTGCCCGGCACCTCGATCGCGTGGGTACACCGGGATGCCGAGCGCAACTACGCCGCGATCGCGGCGGAGCTCGAGCAGATCATCGCCGACAGCCTCCGTGCCCTCGTGGGCCACGGGGACCGCACGGTTCTCGCCAACGCCGCGCCGCACCGTCGCGACGGTGCGCCGGCACTCGCCATCGCCCCGGCGACCCACGGGGGCGACGTCGTCCCCCGCGCCGAAGGCGAGGGCTACGTGCTCGACAACGGCGTCGTGCGCGCGGTCGTCGACGGCCGGGGCCTGATCACGTCGCTGGTCGACGTGGCATCCGGTCGTGAGGTCGTCCCCGCGGGCCAGGTCGCGGGGCAGTTCGAGATCTTCCGCGACACTCCCACCCAGTGGGACGCGTGGGACATCGACGAGACCTACCGCCGTCACGCCACGGCTCTCGACTCCGCCGACGCCGTGCGCGTCGACGGCGACGCCGTGGTCGTGGAGCGCACCGTCGGCGACTCGACGATCGTCGAGCGCATCGCTCTGGCCGAGGGGGCGCGCACGCTCCGGCTGTCGCTCGACGTCGACTGGCACGAGCAGCAGAAGCTGCTCAAGCTCGGGGTCCCCGTGGACGTGCACACCGACCGCGCGGCATCCGAGATCCAGTTCGGACACATCGTGCGCCCGACCCACACGAACACGTCGTGGGACTCGGCGCGCTTCGAGACCGCCGCGCACCGCTGGGTGCGGGTCGCCGAGCCCGGCTTCGGCGTCGCGGTGACGAACGACTCGACGTACGGTCACGACATCACGCGCCACGAGCGCGAGGACGGCGGCACGTACTCGCTCGTGCGTCTGTCGATCATCCGCTCGGCGATGTTCCCCGACCCGGGGCAGGACCAGGGGCTGCACCATCTCGAGGTGGGCATCGTCGTGGGGGCGGAGGTCGTGGATGCCGTGGCCGAGGGCTACCGGACGAACCTGCCCGCGCGTGTCGTGACGGATGCCGCCGAGGCGTCGGTCGCCCCGCTGGTGACGATCGATCAGCCCGGTGTGGTCGTCGAGGCGGTCAAGCTCGCCCAGGACGGCTCGGGAGACGTCGTCGTGCGCCTCTACGAAGCGCTCGGCAAGCGCGTGCACGCGCGCCTCGAGGCCGGCTTCGAGACCGCGGGGGTCGTCGAGACCGACCTCCTCGAGCGGGACGTGGACGCCGCGGCGGTCACCGCCGTCCAGGGCGGTGCCGTGGATCTCGAGCTGCGCCCGTTCCAGCTGGTCACGCTGCGTCTGAAGCGCTGAGCGTAGGCGCCGTCGGGCGGAAACACGGCGCGGTGCGGCCGGGGAGCGAGGTGCCCCCGGTCGCACCGTTCGTTCGTGTGGCGCGATGTCAGCGAATCCCTAGCGGCGAGCTCTAGCGTCCGCGCTATGTCGCTGCTCGCCCCACGGCGCCCCCGCCCCGCCCCCTTGGGCGTCACCGTGGCCGTGCGCATCGCCGCGGCCTTGTCGTTCGTCTACGGGCTGGGGGGCATCGCCCTCGGATCGTGGCTGACTGTCGCGCTCGCGACGGGGCGGGGACTGGGTGCCGACACCCACGAGTACCTCGTGTTCCGCGGGGTGACGACCACGATCGTCTCCTCGTTCCTGGCGGGCGCGGTGCTGCTGATCGAGGCGTTCCTCGTGCTGCGGGGAGCCCGGGGAATCGGGGTCGTGGTCGTCGCGGGCATCGTCGCGTTCGGCGGCGTCGTCGGGGAGGTGATCGAGGCGGTCACGGGCGGCGAGGCCGCATCTCTCGCGATCGGCGTCGGCATCATCGTCGCCGCGGCGGCACCCGCCGTGCTGCTTCTTCTTCCCCGTGCGCCCCGGTCCACTCTCTCGGCGACCGCGGAACCCGCGTCGGGGCTCACATCGCCGCCACAGCCATGAGGGCGACGGATGCCGCCATCGCGCCGATCTGGACACGGTCCAGACGCGTCGTCATCCGCCGGAGCAGCGCGAGCGAGAGCAGGACGTAGCCCGCCGCCGCGGCGATGACGACGGGCGCGAGCGCCACGCCGTGACCATGGCCGTGCGCCGGGGCGTGGCCGCCCATCGCGACCTGCAGGCCCGCCATCACGACCATCCCGAGCGTCGTGTGCAGCGTCATCGACGCCGGAACACGCGGAGCCCGGCGTTGACGGGGGCGGCGCCACGCGGCGAGCGCGACGGCGGCGGCGAGCAGCACCGCCGTCCAGTAGACCGGAGCGACCACGCCGAACACCGCGGCATCCAGCATCGCCAGCAGCATGAGAACGGATGCCGCGACCTCGGGCGGCCGCACCCGCGCACGATCGGCCGCCAGGCAGCAGGCACCGATCGCTGCGGGGGCGACCGCCCAGGCGTGGAGGATCTCGCTCATCGGTTCAACCGTGGTGCGTGTCGCCGTGCCCGTCGTGACCGTGCGCGCCGTGCTCGTGACCGTGCGCGCCGGATGCCGGGGCGTCTGCGTGCAGCCCGTGCCCGTGCCCGTGCCCGGCCGCGGGGGTGCAGTGCGTGTTCGCCGGCGCGGGGACGTTCAGCACGGGGTTGCGCTCGAAGAAGTTGTAGGGCTTGAGCGTGAACTTCGCGTAGTCCATCGGCATGACCGGCCAGTCCTCGTTGCGCGGGAAGTGCGTGAGGCCGAACGTGTGCCAGAGCACGAGGTCTTCGCCGACGAGGGGCTCGTCGCCGGCGATGAACGCGGGGATGCCGGCTCCGCCCGGGTGCTGGTTGACGAAGTCGCCCGCGGCGTAGCGCTCGTCGGGGTCGTACTTCGTGACGAAGAGGTTCTTGGTGGCGAACGCGGCGCGTGCTGCGATGGACGAGTCGTCATCGGCCAACAGCACCGGGGTCTCGGTGGGGAAGAGCATGTACGAGGTCGCCTGGCCGCGCGCGGTCGTCTTCTCCGTCGACGCGATCTGCCAGACGCGGTTGACCGCCCCGTCGGCGACGCGGCCCGAGACGCTCTCGCTCGTGATCGGGGTCACCTTCTTGGTGAAGGCGTTGCCCGCGGGGTTGTCCGGCGAGATCGGCACGCGCACGGCGTCGATCTCGTTGACGACGTTGGCCACCCCGTCGACGGTCATGTCGAGCCGAGCCGAGAAGAGGTGCTGGTGATATGGCGCCCCGAGACCCGGAGCCACCTCTGACGCGAACGGGTAGCCCTCACCGGGGTAGGCGGAGGTGAACAGGATGCCGGTGAGCTTGGCCTCGCACTCGATGGTGCCGTCGAGGTAGAGGTACCAGTAGAAGCCGTAGTCGTAGTTGCCGACGGTGGTGAAGAACGAGATGACGAGGCGACGGGAGCGACGCACCTCGCTCGACCCGGTGAAGATGTCGGTGTGCTTCCAGAGGGTGCCGAAGTCCTCCTCGTGCATGCACACCGCGTTGCGGATGGTGCGCGGCATCCCGTTCTCATCCGACAGCACGGCGTCGACGTAGGTGATGTCGCCGACGCAGTCGCACCCGAGCTCGAGTTCGTTCGTGTACCGGCCGAAGAGGTACTCGCCCGTGTCGAAGTAGTTCTGCCAGAACCGGTTGGGTGCGGGGTCGGCGTAGGGCACGACCATCTCGCTGATCGAGCCGCGGTACATCACCGGTCGCCCGGCGAACGAGAGCTGGCGCAGGATCAGACCCTCGCGGGTGTCGAAGCCGATGCGCAGGTCCCACTCGCCCCACGTGACGTGCTCGTCGTCGACGGTGAAGCTCGAGCCCTCGGGCTGCGTGATGACGATCGGCTTCAGACCCTCCAGCGGCGGCCCCTGCAGCTCGGGGTCGTCGAAGTTGCCGTGCGTCTCGGGCACGGTGAAGCCCGGGGTGTCGATGATGTCGATGATGCGCCGGTCGGCGACGTCGATGTAGGCGGTGAGGCCGTCGACGGGGTGCGCCCAGGGGTGGTCGGCGGGGTGGTCCTGGCGGAACGCGAAGGTGCGCAGCACCCGGCGCCCCACCTCGCTCTCGTAGCCGTAGTGGCCGGCCGACAGCGGCACCAGCACGACGTCGGCGGTGGTGAGGCCGCGCGCCGCGAGGGCGGCGACCCACTCGGCGCTCTCGTTCGCGATGACACCGACCTCTTCGAACTCCGCGTCGAGGATGGGCAGCTGCCCGTCGGAGCCGTCGAGCTCGGTCTGGCGCAGCACCTCGCCGGTGGCGAGGGAGACGACGACATCGAGCGAGTGGGCGGTGCGCAGGTTCAGCAGCTGGACGCGCGCGCGGCGCTCGGGGAACGGGGTCTCGCCGCGCTCCCACGCGAGGACCTCGGCCTTGGGTGCCTCTTCGAGGCCGACGTAAGCGAAGCGGGTCGCCTCGTCGAGGCCGTCGAGGCCCGACACGATCGCGTGGACCGCGGTGATCTCGGCGGGGGAGAGGGAGGCCAGCGGATGGGCCGGAGCCGCGGGGGCGGTGAAGGCGGTGGAGGTCGGATCGGTGAGGGTCATGATGTCTCTCTCGGAGGGAACGGGTGGGGCGGGAAGATGCGGGAGGGATGCCGCGACGCACGGCCGCGGCATCCGGTCAGCCCGCGATGGCGTCGGTGAGCTTGGCGTAGGCCGCGGGCCGGCGGCGGCGGATCCAGGCGGCCTGGGCGTATCCGAACGCGGGGACGACGACCACGAGCGCGAGCAGCGCCCACGTGACGGCTCCGAAGGTGGGCGCACCCTCGGCATCGACGTCTCCGACCATCACGGGGAAGTAGGCGACGATCACGACGGCCGAGATCGCGAGTCCGACGAAGCCCAGGGCCGGGGCGATCACGGTGTTCCACGGGCGCCGGTCCGCGCGATTGCGCGTGAAGTAGACGATCACGGCGATCGAGGTCACCGCCATCAGGATGACGATGGCCACGGTTGCGACGCCGGAGAGCCAGGTGAACACCTGCAGGAGCGGGTCGAGCCCGAGCAGCGCGAACGCCGCGAGGAGAACGCCCGCGGTCGCGGTCTGCACGATCGAGGACACGTGCGGCGAGAGGTGGCGCGCGTGCACGCCGGACACCGACTCGGGAAGGACCCCGGCGCTCGACATGGCGTGCTGGTAGCGCGTGAGGACGTTGTGGAACGACAGCACGCACGCGAACATCGACGTGAGCAGCAGGACGCTCACGATGACCTCGCCGACCGTGCCGAGGTAGATCGCCACGGTGCGGAGCATGAGGGTGGCGGGGTTCTCGGCGGCGGCGGCGAGGACGCCGTTCGGACCCCACGCCATCACGAGCCCCCAGGTGGACAGCGTGTAGAAGACGCCGATGCCGATGACGGCGCCGTAGGTGGCGCGCGGGATCGTGCGGTCGGGGTCGCGCGCCTCGTCGCGGAAGATCGCGGTGGCCTCGAAGCCGATGAAGGCGGCGATCGCGAACATCAGCCCCACTCCGGGGGAGCCGCTGGCGATGTTCGCGGGCTCGAAGGGGGCGAGGCTCAGTCCCTCCGGGCCCCCGTCGACGACGACCGCGCCGACGAGGACGAGCACGATCGCGACCTCCGCGATGAGGAGGATGCCGAGCACCTTGCTGGACAGGTCGATGTGGCGGTACCCCAGCACCCCGACCAGCGCGACGGTGGCGAGCGCATACAGCCACCACGGCAGGTCGGGTCCGCCCACCGACACGACGGTGATCTCGAGCAGGTACCCGACGTAGCCGTAGACGGCCACCTGGATGGTCGTGTACGTCAGGATCGCGGTCCAGGCCGCGGCGAGACCGGCAGGGCGTCCCAGCCCGTAGCCGATGTATGTGAAGAAGGCGCCGGGGCGGGGGACGTGCCGGGTCATGGCCGCGAGGCCCACGGCGAACAGCAGAAGGATGACGGCGCTGACGGCATAGAGGGCGGGGTACCCCACCCCGTTGCCGATCAGGATGCCGAGAGGGCCGGCGCCGCCCACGACGGTGAGCGGCGAGGCGGCGGCGACCACCATGAAGATGATCGCCGTGACACCGAGGGAGCCCTGCAGCGTCCGCCTCGTCGACGTCGCCACCCCCTTCGACTCGAGCTGGGTCATATCGGTTCCTTACGTGTTCGGGTGGAACGGGATTCGGGTGGAGAGCGCGGTTCGTGAGTCCGAGGTTCCCCCACCCCCGTTGCCGGGCCGTGTGGGCGGCGTGAAAGAGTGGGCTCTCCGAGTGAGACGGCTACCCGGGGCGTGTCTCACTCGGGGTCACGAGCCCGAAACATGCGGGTCTCCCGGGTGCAACGCCCGGCGCGTACGGTCGGCATCACCCGACGGAGACCTCGTGACTGCACTCGCCCGCGCCATCGCGCGCCCCGATCCCGTCGCCGGCTTCGGCGACCGTTCACCCCTGCACGGACTCGAACGACGCCGCATCGGCATCGTCGATCTCGCGGCCCAATCGGTCGCGGCGGTCGCCCCGGCCGCGGCGGCGACGACGGTCGTGCTGCTCGTGGCGGGCTTCGCCCCGGGCGCGACGGTCGCCGCGATCGTGGCTGCCGCGATCCTCAGCGTCGGTGTCGCCCGGACGGTCTCGCAGTTCGCCCGGCGCTTCGCCGCCACGGGCGCCCTGTACACCTACACCGCCCGCGGCCTCGGCACGCGTGCCGGTCTTGCCGCGGGGGCGGCGATCCTCACGGGGTACGGTGCGGTGGCCATGTTCGCGCTGCTGGGCGGTGCGTACTACGCCACCTACCTCGTGGCGGGGCTCTGGCCATCGATCGATCGCGCGCTCGTCACCGCCCTCTTCGTGGTGGGCCAGGGGCTTCTCGTCGCGTTCGTCCTCGTCCGCGGCATCCGGATCTCCGCACGAGCGGCGCTCGTCGTCGAGACGCTTTCGGTGGCGCTGATCGTGGTGCTCCTCATCGCTCTCCTCGTGCGGATCGGCCCGATCGACCTGACGGCGGTCGCGGGAATCGGCGGGACCGACCTCGATCCGACCGCGTTCGCGGCGGCGGCGGTGATCGCGCTGACGGCGTTCGTCGGGTTCGAATCCGCGGCCACCCTCAGCGTCGAATCGGTGTCGCCGCTGCGCAACGTCCCCCGCGCGATCACGGGAACCGTGGTGTTGTCGGGGCTCCTCTACGTGCTCGCCGCTGTGACGCAGGTCGCGGGCTTCGACACGCTGGGCGCCGATCTCGCCCTCAGCGCCTCGCCGGTCAACGAACTCGCCGAGGCGTACGGCCTCGGCGGGTGGGGCGTCGTCGCCGATCTCGGCATCGCGGCGTCGTTCCTCGCCTGCGCGATCGGCACGACCACCGCGCTCGTCCGCGTGCTGTTCGCGCTGAGCCGCGACGGGGTGCTGCCGGCGGTCGTCGGTCGCACGCACGCCCGTTTCGGCACCCCCGCGACGGCGGTGGCCTGGGCGTTGCCGCTCATCACCGCCGTGCCCGTCGGGGTGGCGGCCACCGGGATCGATACCCGTGACGCGATGCACGTCACGATCGGGGTGGGGGCGGCGGGCTACATCGTCGCCTACATCCTCGTCTGCGTCGCCGCCCCCGTGTTCCTCCGGCGCATCGGCGAATCGACGGTCGGGGCCACGATCATCGCCGGGGTCTCCGCGATTGCGCTCGCCGCGGCGCTCGTGTCGTTCTTCGTCGACGACCTCGCCGCCGGGGGCACGGTCGTCGCGGTCGTCGCGGCGCTGATCGTCGTGTCCGGCGCCGTCATCGTCGTCCTCCGCCGGCGCCACGGCCCGGGGGCCCTCGGCGCGTACGACGAGCCGGTCGCGGCGCAGGTGCTCGGGGGAGTGGTGTCGCCGCGGCATCCCGATGATGCGTGAGCAGCCGGCGCTCGCCGCGCGGCAGCCGGGCGCCGTGCACTCGGCGCTGGCCGTGCTCGAGGCCGTCGCTCAGCTCGGCGCCGGGGTCAGCGCCCAACGGCTGTCCGCGGAGCTCGGTCTGCCGCGGGCGACGACGTACCGTCTGGTGAACCTCCTCGTCGAGGACGAGTACCTCGTCCGGACCCCCGATCTCGCCGGCTTCGCCCTCGGGGCCAAGGTGGCGCAGCTCGCCGCCGTCGTGGCTCCGCCCGCGCGCCTGTCGTCGGCCGCGCGGGCGGTGCTGGCCGAGGCGCGCTCCGCCCTGCGCGGGGGAGTGCACGTGGCGCTCTTCGTCGACGGGAGGATCGCGGTGCTGGATGCCGACCCCGACTTCCCGCTGTCGGACGAGGCGCGTCTCGCCCGCGAACCGGCGCGCTACGCGCTCGGCCGACTCATGCTGCTGTCCCAGGGCGACGCGGGGACCCCCGAGCTCGAGCGCGCACGCGACGACCTCGCGCGCTGGGGCGCGACACGCCAGAGCGGAGAGCTGGTCGCGGCCTCCGGATGCCTGGCGGTCCCGATCCGCGACGCGAGCGGGCTCGCCGCGGGAGCCGTGGCGTTCTCGGGCCCGCGGCACCGTGTCGACGAGCCCGGCGACGTGCTCTCGGCGCTGTGCCCGGCGGCCGATGCCCTCGCCCCGCTGATGGTGTGACGCGCATCGGGTAAGCTGTACACGGCTCTCCGCGTGGCGGCATCCAGGCCAACTCCCCCAGGACGGAAACGTAGCAAGGGTAACCAGGCTCTACCGGGTGCGCGGAGAGTCTTTTCTTTGCCCGGAAACGGGAGGCCGTCGCGTCACGGCCGGGAGAACGGCCCGTCCAGCACCGCCCACTGCAGCAGCATGATCGTCTTGGCATCCTGGATCGACCCGCCGCGGATCATCGCCAGGGCGTCGTCGATGTCGTACTCGAGGATCTCGATCTCCTCGTCCTCCTCGGCGAGGCCGCCGCGATCGCCGTGGCGCGCGGAGCCGTCGTAGGCCGCGGCGAAGAAGTGCAGGCGCTCCGTGACGGATCCGGGGCTCATGTACACGTCGAAGACGTGCTCGACCTCGTCGAAGTGGACGCCGGTCTCCTCCTCGGCCTCGCGGCGGATCGCGGTCACCGGGTCGTCGTCGTCGAGCAGCCCCGCGGCGGTCTCGACGAGCATGCCGTCGGGGTGGTCGTTGACGTACACGGGGTAGCGGAACTGCCGGGTGAGCAGCACGGTCCGCCGCGCCGGGTCGTAGAGCAGGATCGTCGCCCCGTTGCCGCGATCGTAGGTCTCGCGCGTCTGCGTGCCCCACTCGCCGTCGTCGCCGCGGTAGCGGAACGTCGTCGCGCGCAGCACGTGCCACCCCGCGGCGAGCAGGTCGACGGCCTCGACGATCACGCGCGGATTGCGGTCGAGGTCGAGACCGGTCCGGTGCAGGCCGGTGCGGCCGCGGTGGTCGGGGACGGTGGTGCCGGGACGCGCATCGTTCATGATTCGGAACGATAGTGCAGAAACGTGCAAGAATGTGAAGCGTGATGCTCGCCGCCGCCCGCAAGGACGCCCTGCTCGGCCGACTGCGCCGCGACGGCCGTCTCGTCGTCAAAGACGTCGCCCTCGAGCTCGGCCTCTCCGAAGACAGCATCCGCCGCGACCTTCGAGAACTGGATGCCGCCGGCCTCGCCGTCCGCGTCTACGGCGGGGCGCTGCCGGCCTCGCCGGCGGTCGCGGACTACGACGCGCGGGGGAGGGTGGCGCGATCGAGCAAGACCCGCGTCGCCGCGGCCGCGGTCGAGCTGATCGAACCCGGTGCCACCGTGCTCCTCGACGGGGGGACGACCACCTTGGCGCTGGTCGAGGCGCTGCCCCGCTCGTTCGCGGGCACCGTGATCACGCACTCGCCGACCATCGCGGCGGCCCTGCTGCACCACGAGGCCGAGGTCATCGTCATCGGCGGTCGGGTCTTCAAGCACTCCGCCGTGGCCTGCGGGTCCGCCGCCGTCGAAGCCGCGCAGAGGATCAGCGCCGACATCTTCTTCCTCGGGGTCACCGGCGTGCACCCCGCCGCCGGGCTGACGACCGGGGATGCCGACGAGGCGGCGATGAAGCGCGTGCTCGCCGAGCGGGCCGCCGAGACGTTCGTGCTCGCGAGCGAGGAGAAGCTGGGGGCGGCATCGCGTTTCGGCATCCTGGCCCTCGACGAGGTGACGGGGGTGGTGGCCGATCTCGACCCGGGGGCTCCTCTCGCCGCCGATCTCGAGGCGGCCGGGGCGCGCGTGGTGTATCCCTCGACGCCGAAGCAACCCCGGGGCGATGTCGGGGGCCCGCAATAGGCTGGAACGCGTGACGCAGAGCATCTACATCACGTCGGCCGAGGGGCACTCGGGCAAGTCCACCGTGGCTCTGGGGGTCCTCGACGCCCTGAGCCGCGTGACACCGCGCGTGGGGGTGTTCCGCCCCATCGCCCGTTCCACCGCCGAGCGCGATTACGTGCTCGAGATGCTGCTCGATCACGACGGCGTCGACCTCGCCTACGACGACTGCGTCGGCGTGACCTACGACGATGTCCGCGACGACGCCGACGCGGCGCTCGGTCGCATCGTCGAACGCTACAAGGCGGTCGAGGCGCAGTGCGACGCCGTGGTCGTCATCGGCAGCGACTACACCGACGTCGGCAGCCCCGCCGAGCTCGCCTACAACGCCCGGATCGCGGCGAACCTCGGAGCCCCGGTGCTCCTCGTCCTCGGGGGTCGCGCCCAGCAGGGCCAGGGCGAGACGCTCGGTCTGTCGGTCGCGCGCACCCCGCACGAGGTCGGGCAGATCGCGTCCCTCGCCGTCGCCGAGCTGCTGCACGAGCGTGCCGAGGTGTTCGCGGTCATCGTGAACCGGGCCGATCCCGACGAGCTCGACGGCATCGTGGCATCCGTCCGTCAGGTCATCGACACGGCGCCCGTCACCCCGTCCGACGAGCGCCGACCCGTGCCGGTGTGGGCTCTGCCCGAAGACCGCTTCCTCATCGCGCCGTCCATGCGCGGGGTTCTGCGCTCGGTCGAGGGCGAGCTCATCAAGGGCGACCCCGAACTGCTCACCCGCGAGGTGCTCGGCGTCGTCGTGGCCGGCATGTCGATGGTGAACGTCCTGCCGCGGTTGAAGGAGTCGGCGGTCATCGTCATCCCGGCCGACCGCAGCGAGGTGCTCCTCGCCACGCTCCTCGCCAACGCCTCGGGCACGTTCCCCTCGCTCGCGGGCATCGTGCTCAACGGCGGATTCGAGCTGCCGGATCCGATCGTGCGCCTCATCGACGGTCTCGGCTCCCCGCTGCCGATCATCGCCACCGATCTCGGCACGTACGACACCGCCGTGCGCATCATGAACACGCGCGGGCGACTCGCCGCCGACTCGCAGCGGCGCTACGACACGGCGCTCGCGATGTTCGAGCGTCACGTCGACACCGCTCTCCTGACGCGCGAGCTCGGTGTCGCGCGCCCCAGCGTCGTCACCCCGCTGATGTTCGAGTACGGCCTCGTCGACCGGGCCCGCACCGACAAGCGCCGCATCGTGCTGCCCGAGGGCACCGACGACCGCGTGCTCCGCGCGGCCGCCACCGTGCTCTCGCGCGGCATCGCCGACCTCACCATCCTCGGCGAGCCGATCGAGGTGCGCGGGCGCGCGATCGAGCTCGGCATCGACATCCGCGACGCCGAGGTCCTCAGCCCCTTCGATGCCGTGCACGTCGACAAGTTCGCCACCGAGTACGCCCGGCTCCGGGCGCACAAGGGCGTCACCTACGCGCAGGCCGCCGACACCGTGACCGACGTGTCGTACTTCGGCACCCTCATGGTGCACTTGGGCCTGGCCGACGGCATGGTCTCGGGCGCCGCGCACACGACCGCCCACACGATCCGTCCCGCCTTCGAGATCATCAAGACCGCTCCGGGCGTCTCGGTCGTCTCGAGCGTCTTCCTCATGGCCCTCGCCGACCGCGTGCTCGTCTACGGCGACTGCGCGGTCATCCCCGACCCCACGAGCGAGCAGCTGGCCGACATCGCCGTGTCGTCGGCGGCGACCGCCGACCAGTTCGGCATCGAGCCGCGCGTCGCGATGCTGTCGTACTCGACGGGCGAATCGGGCACCGGTGCCGACGTCGAGAAGGTGCGCGCCGCGACCGCCCTCGTGCGCGAGCGCGCACCCGAGCTCCTCGTCGAAGGTCCGATCCAGTACGACGCCGCCGCCGACGCGGCCGTGGCCAAGGCCAAGATGCCCGGCTCCGAGGTGGCCGGGCGCGCGACCGTCTTCGTCTTCCCCGATCTCAACACCGGCAACAACACCTACAAGGCCGTGCAGCGTTCCGCCGGCGCCGTCGCGATCGGCCCCGTGCTCCAGGGCTTGAACAAACCGATCAACGACCTCTCGCGCGGCGCCCTCGTCGACGACATCGTGAACACGATCGCGATCACCGCGATCCAGGCCCAGGGGAGTGGCAAGTGAGCGTCGTGCTCGTCGTCAACAGCGGTTCGTCGTCGTTCAAGTACCAGCTGCTCGACATGACGCACGAGCGCGTGCTCGCGTCGGGTCTCGTCGAGCGCATCGGCGAGACGACCGGCGTCGCGAAGCACACCGTCTTCGCCCTGGCCCCGACCGACGGTCCGGCGCCGACGGTGACAGATGCCACGTTCACGATCGAGCGCGAGATCGCCGACCACACCGCCGGTTTCGGCGTCATGCTCGAGGCCTTCGCCGCGCACGGACCCTCGCTCGACGAGAAGCCGCCGGTCGCGGTCGGCCACCGTGTCGTCCACGGCGGTGCACGGTTCTTCGAGCCCACCGTCGTGACGCCGCTCGTCGAGATCAACATCGACGAGCTGTCGGTGCTCGCCCCGCTGCACAACCCGGCGAACCTCGCCGGCATCGTCGCCGCCAAGAAGGCCTTCCCCGACGTGCCGCACGTCGCCGTCTTCGACACCGCCTTCCACCAGTCGCTCGCCCCCGAGGCCTACACCTACGCGATCGACCGCGAGCTCGCCGAGGCGCACCGCGTCCGCCGCTACGGCTTCCACGGCACCAGTCACAAGTTCGTCAGCGAGGCCGCCGCGGCCTTCGTCGGCCGCCCGGTCGGCGAGCTCAAGCAGATCGTCTTCCACCTCGGGAACGGCGCGTCGGTGACCGCCATCGAGGGCGGCCGTTCGGTCGACACGTCGATGGGGCTCACCCCGCTCGAGGGCCTCGTGATGGGCACGCGCTCCGGCGACCTCGACCCGGCCGTGCTGTTCCAGCTCGCGCGTCGCGCCGACATGTCGATCGCCGACCTCGACACGCTGTTGAACAAGCGTTCCGGCCTTCTGGGTATCGCGGGAGTGTCCGACATGCGCGACATCCAGGAGCGACGGGATGCCGGCGACCCGGCCGCGCGTCTCGCCTTCGACGTCTACATCCACCGCCTGCGCGCCTACGCCGGCGCCTATCTCGCGCAGCTCGACGGCGTCGACGTGATCTCGTTCACCGCCGGAGTGGGCGAGAACGCGCCCGCGGTCCGCGCCGGGGCGATGGCGACCCTCGGGTTCGCGGGTGTCGAGATCGACCCCGCGCGCAATGCGGCGCGAGGGCGCGGCATCCGTCGGATCTCGTCCGACTCCTCGCGCGTCGAGGTGCTCGTGGTCCCCACCGACGAGGAGCTCGAGATCGCGCGGCAGACGCTGTCGGTCACCGCGTGAGCTAACGCGGGCGTCGCTTCAATCGACGTGTGACGCGTCGCCGAACGCCGCACGCGCCTCGGCGAGCAACTGTGCGGAGGTCAGGTCCTCGCCGAGAGCGGTGCGCAGCGTGTGCGCCTGGATGAACGTGACCATGCCGCGCGTCACCGCGTCGACCGGACGGCCTGCCCTCCGGGCCCACGGCGTCACGGCGGTCCGGCACGCGTCGGCGAGGGCGCTCACGGACGCCCGGTAGAGGGCGTGCAGCTCGGGGTCGGTGGTCGCCTCGCTCCACAGCTGCAGGAGGACGCGCCGGGGGAACGGCCCGGCGTCCGTGCGCTCGCAGAGGAAGGCCACGATCTCCTCGGGCGTCCGCACGCGGTCGCTCTCGCCGAGGAGCTCCTCGACCTTGGCGGGGATGGCTTCGGCGGCGATGGCTTCCATGATCTGCGCGCGCCCCGAGAAGTGGGAGTAGATCGAACCGACCGACAGCCCCGCTTCGGCGGAGATGTCGGCGATCGACGCGTGCGCGAGGCCCTTGTCCGCCGCCGCCCGAAGGGCTGCCGCCATGATCTCGCGGCGTCGCGTGCGAGCGGTCTCCTCGGTCAGCTTCGGCATCCAAAAAGAGTACATGTTCTCTGTGTTATAAAAAGAGCAATCGTTCTTTTTGAAGCCGGAGTCCTCCCATGTCACCCGACACGACCACCCGCAACCGCATGCGCTGGGTTCCGGCGATCGCCATCGGCGTCGGCGCTGCCCTCGTCGTCGCTCTCATCGTGATCGCCTTCCTCTGGCCGACGATCACGATGGCGGCGAAGAACGTCCCGCTGGGCGTCGTCGGCGACAGCGTCGCGGTGTCCGCTGTCGAGAGGGGCCTCGACGATCGCGCCGCCGGGGTGTTCGCGATCACGGAGTACGGTTCGCGCGATGACGCCGTCGCGGCGATCGAGCGGCGCGAGACCTACGGCGCCGTCATCGCCGGACGCGCGCCCGAGGTCCTCGTCGCGGGAGCCGCCTCGCCCACGGTGTCCACGATGCTGCGTCAGGTCGCGACGGGTCTGCAGCAGCAGCTCGCCGCCCAGGTCGCCGCCGCCGGGGGCGATCCTTCGTCGATCGCGGTGCCCGTGACCGACGTCGTCCCGCTCGCCGACGCCGACCCGAACGGTGCGGCGCTCGCCGCCATCGGGTTCCCGCTCACCCTCGGCGGAATCGCCGGCGGGGTGCTCGTCTCCCTCCTCGTGACGGGGGTCGGGCGTCGCCTCACCGCGCTCGCCGCCTATGCGGTCGTGGCGGCCGCCACCGTCACCCTCGTCACGCACACCTGGTTCGGCATCCTGCCCGCCACGGGCGACGTCCCCGGTCTCGCCGCGGCGGTCGCGGTGAGCATCCTCGGGACCGCCTCGTTCGTGGTCGGGGCGAACGCGCTGATCGGCAACGCCGGTATCGCGGTGGGCGGCGTCATCACCATGCTCCTCGCCAACCCCCTCTCCGCCGCGACTGTTCCCGTTCCCTTCCTGGCTGAGCCGTGGGGGCAGGTCGGGCAGTACTTCGTGCCGGGTGCGGCGGCCACGCTCGTGCGCGACCTGGCCTACTTCCCGCAGGCGGATGCCACTCGACCCTGGCTGGTGCTGATCGCGTGGGCGGTGCTCGGGGTGGTGCTCAGCGCGGTCGGTCACTTCCGCGACCGCGAAGTGCTCCATCTGGAGGCCATCGAGGAGCCCGTCCCGACCACGCGGCGCGCGCGCCGCGCCTGACGAGAAGCCGATTCGCGCCGAGCCACCCGCCGGGTGATGACTACGCTGGGAGGGCCGCGTCTTGCGGTACCCCGCGCCTTCGCCCGCCCGCCTGGAGCATGCCGTGACCGACACCCCCGCCCTGCCCGACCTCACCTCGTTCGAGGGCGTGCTGTTCGATCTCGACGGCGTGCTGACGCCGACGGCCGAGGTGCACATGCGGGCCTGGAAAGAGATGTTCGACGAGCTCTTCGCGGCATGGGACATCACGCCGGAGTACACCGACCGCGACTACTTCGAGTACGTCGACGGGAAGAAGCGCTACGACGGGGTCGCGAGCCTGCTGCGCAGCCGCGACGTCGAGGTGCCGTGGGGCGACCCGTCCGACGACCCGTCCGAGAACACCGTCTGCGGCGTCGGCAACCGCAAGAACGCCGTGTTCTCGCGCATCCTGCGGGCCGAGGGGATCGCCCCGTACCCCGGTTCGGTGGCTCTGCTCGACGTGCTGCAGGCGGCAGGGACCCCCATCGCCGTGGTGTCGAGCTCGAAGAACGCCGTCGAGGTGCTCGAGGCGGCCGGGCTTCGCGAACGATTCCCCGTCGTCATGGACGGCGTCGTCGCCGAGCGCGACCACCTCGCCTCCAAGCCCGCCCCCGACGTCTTCGCCGAAGCGGCGCGCCTGCTCGGCGTGGACCCCGCGCGGTCGGTCGCCGTCGAGGACGCGCTGAGCGGCGTGCGCTCCGCCGTCGCGGCCGGATACGCGGTCGTGGTGGGCGTGGATCGCGGAGTCGGCGCCGACGACCTGGCCGCCGCCGGCGCCACGGTGGTCGTCGACGACCTCTCGGCGTTCGTAGACTGAGCCGTCGCCTGACCCGCGCGCACACCCGAATCCCGCGCGCGGCAGACCCGTACTCCGCCACCGGAAGGCCTGCCCGATGATCGATCGCGATCGCTTCCCCATCGACGAATGGCGTCTCATCGAGACCGAGTTCTCGGTCGACGACGTGGGTGTCACCGAAACCCTGTTCTCGGTCGGCAACGGCTATCTCGGCCTGCGCGGCAACCCCATCGAGGGACGCTTCGCCCTCGAGCAGGGCACGTTCATCAACGGCTTCCACGAGACGTTCCCGATCCGTCACGCCGAGCAGGCCTACGGCTTCGCCGAGGTGGGGCAGACGATCATCAACGCGCCGGATGCCAAGGTCATGCGCGTGTACGTCGACGACGAGCCGCTCTCGCTCGACGTCGCCGACGTGCGGGAGTACGAGCGCGTGCTCGACATGCGCCAGGGGATCCTCCGCCGCACGCTGCTGTGGGTCACGCCCTCCGGCAAGCACGTGCGGATCGAAGACGAGCGGTTCGTCTCGTTCGACGAGAAGCACCTCGCGGTGCTCCGGCTCACCGTCACGGTGCTCGACTCCGACGCGCCGGTCTCGGTGAGCAGCCAGTTGCTGAACCGCCAGGACGGCGAGGGGATCTACGGCGGCTCGCCGATGGCATCCAAGCAAGCCGGATTCGACCCCCGCAAGACCGAGAAGCTCACCGATCGCGTCCTCCAGCCGCGCGAGTACTGGCAGGACGGCGACCGCTCCGCACTGAGCTACGAGGTGACCGAGTCGGGCATGACGCTCGCCGTCGTCGCCGACCATCTCGTCGACACGCAGAACGAGTGGACGTCGCGGCAGCTCATCGAGCCCGACATCGCCAAGAACGTCTTCCGGGTCGACGCGCGCGCGGGCGTTCCGACGACCATCACCAAGCTGGTGAGCTACCACACCTCCCGCGGGGTCCCCACGGGGGAGCTCCTGGACCGGTGCCGTCGCACGCTCGACCGCGCGCGCGAGACCGGGGTCGACGGCCTCATCGAGCAGCAGATCGCCTGGTACGCGGACTTCTGGGATCGCTCCGACGTCCGCATCGGCGGGCACGGCGACCTGCAGCAGGCCACCCGCTGGTGCCTGTTCCAGCTCGCGCAGGCCGCGGCCCGCGCGGACGGGCAGGGCGTCCCCGCCAAGGGCGTGACCGGCTCCGGGTACAGCGGCCACTACTTCTGGGACACCGAGGTCTACGTCCTGCCGTTCCTCGCGTACACGTCGCCGCTGTGGGCGCGCAACGCGCTGCGCATGCGGTACCTCATGCTCCCCGCCGCGCGGAAGCGGGCGCACCAGCTGAACGAGGCGGGGGCGCTGTTCCCCTGGCGCACGATCAACGGCGAAGAGGCCTCGGCCTACTACGCCGCGGGCACCGCGCAGTACCACATCAACGCCGACGTCTCGTTCGCGCTCGCGAAGTACGTGCGCGCCACGGGCGACGAGGAGTTCCTCGCTCGCGAGGGCGTCGACATCGCTGTCGACACGGCGCGACTGTGGTCGACGCTCGGCTTCTGGCGCTCGAGCGACGGGAGCGAGGACCACGACTCGTTCCACATCCACGGCGTGACCGGACCCGACGAGTACACGACCGTCGTCAACGACAATCTCTTCACGAACGTCATGGCGCGCTTCAACCTGCGCTTCGCCGCCCGGACGGTCCGCGACCTCGCCGAGAACAACCCCGACGCGTACGCGCACATGGCCGATCGCATGAACCTCGACCCCTCCGAGCCCGAGCGGTGGGACCGGGCGGCCGAGGCGATGCACATCCCGTTCAGCCCGGCGCTCGGCATCCATCCTCAGGATGCGGTGTTCCTGGAACGCGAGATCTGGGACCTCGAGAACACCCCGCCCGACCAGCGCCCGCTGCTGCTGCACTTCCACCCGCTGGTGATCTACCGGTACCAGGTGCTGAAGCAGGCCGATGTCGTGCTCGCGCTGTTCCTGCAGGGCAATCACTTCACGGATGCCGAGAAGCTCGCCGACTTCGAGTACTACGACCCGCTGACCACCGGCGACTCCACGCTCTCGGCGGTCGTGCAGTCGATCCTCGCCGCGGAGGTGGGGTACCAGGACCTCGCGCTGGAGTACTTCCGTCAGGCGGCGTTCGTCGACCTCGGCGACCTGCACCACAATGCGTCGGACGGCGTCCACGTCGCCTCGGCCGGCGGCGTCTGGACGGCGCTCGTCAGCGGCTTCGGCGGCATGCGCGACCATTTCGGGCGGCTCACGTTCGACCCGCGCCTGCCCGCCGACTGGCCCGAGCTGTCGTATGTGCTGCACTGGCACGGCACGCGTCTCGACGTCACGCTGACCGCCACCGCGCTGACGTTGCGCGCGAGCGGCGACGGAGATCCCGTGGACTTCGCCGTCCGCGACGTCGACTACACGGTCGCCTCCGGCGAGACCGTGCGCGTCGCGTTGCACGGGCAGGGTCCGGTGCGCCCGGGGCGTCCCTCGATCCGGCAGCTCGAGGGGTCGGTCCGCGAGGACGGCACCCTGCTGCTGGCCTCGGTCCCGATCGTCACGGCGGCCATCCCCCTCGTCGGCGAGGACGACGGCGCGCCCGTCGCCGTGGGCTTGGACGTCTGACCTCCCGCGCGAACGCGGCGGCTCCCTCGCGGGGGTCGCCGCGTTCGGCGTTTCCGGGCGGGCGCGGGGCGGGCGGGGGTGTGCGGTGCGGGGTCCGCGGATGCCGCGGGGGAGGGCGCTCGCGCGGAGAGGGGCCCGGGGTGCTGGCATCCGCTGTTCCGGTGGAGGTGGGGGCGGGGTGGGGCGGTGCGATGAGAACAGGGGATGCGATGGGGACAGGGCGTTTTCGTTCGTGAGGGCCTGTTGCCGTGGCATCCCCTGTTCTGGTGGCGGTTGGTGGGTGGGGCGCGGCGCGGAGGAGCGCGGCGGGGGAGCGGCGCCGGCGGAGCGCGGGGAGGAGCTCACGGACGCGATGTCGGAGGGACGCCGTAGGCTGGTCGGGTGACGACAGCCCTGTACCGCCGCTACCGCCCGCAGGCGTTCGGCGAGATGATCGGGCAGTCCCAGGTGACCGAGCCCCTGATGACCGCCCTGCGCAGCGACCGGGTCGGCCACGCCTACCTTTTCTCGGGTCCGCGCGGTTGCGGCAAGACCACGTCTGCGCGCATCCTCGCCCGGTGCCTCAACTGCGCGGCGGGCCCGACCGACACCCCCTGCGGCACGTGCGACAGCTGCGTCGAGCTGGGGCGTGGCGGCAGCGGCTCGCTCGACGTCGTCGAGATCGACGCGGCGAGCCACAACGGTGTCGACGATGCCCGTGATCTGCGCGAGCGCGCGATCTTCGCCCCCGCGCGCGACCGTTTCAAGATCTTCATCCTCGACGAGGCGCACATGGTCACGCAGCAGGGCTTCAACGCCCTGCTGAAGCTCGTCGAAGAGCCTCCCGCGCACGTGAAGTTCATCTTCGCGACGACCGAGCCCGAGAAGGTCCTCGGCACCATCCGTTCCCGGACGCACCATTATCCGTTCCGGCTGGTGCCTCCCGCGGCCATGCTCGAGTACGTCCAGGAGCTGTGCGAGAGCGAGAACGTGGGCGTCGAAGCCGGCGTGCTTCCGCTCGTCGTGCGTGCCGGCGGGGGATCGCCGCGCGACACCCTGTCGCTGCTCGATCAGCTCATCGCCGGAAGTGATCCGTCGGCGGGTTCCGAGACCGAAGCGGCCGGCCACGTGCTCGTGCGATACGAGCGCGCCGTCGCTCTTCTCGGGTACACGCACTCCGAGCTGCTCGACGAGGTCGTCGACGCCTTCGCCGCCAACGACGGGGGCGGGGCCTTCGCCGCCGTCGACCGCGTCGTGCAGACCGGTCAGGACCCGCGACGCTTCGTCGACGACCTGCTCGAGCGTCTGCGCGACCTCATCGTCGTGGCGGCCACCGGTGCGGGCGCCTCCGCCGTGCTGCGCGGGGTTCCCGACGACGAACTCGAACGCATGGCCCGGCAGGCCACGGCATTCGGGGTTGCTCGTCTGTCGCGGACAGCCGACCTCGTCGTCGCCGCGCTCGACGAGATGTCGGGCGCCACCTCGCCCCGGCTGCAGCTCGAGCTGCTCGTGGCTCGCGTGCTCACCCACGCGGGTGTTTCGCAGGGCTCTTCTCCCGCCACGGTCCACGACCTCGACGCCGCCCGCGCCGCGGCAGCCGCGGCCGCCCCGGCCACCGGTCGCCCGGCGTCTCCCGCCGCCGACATCGCCCCCGCGGGCGGGAATGTCCCGCGGGTCGCGGCTCCGGCGGCGGCGCGCATCGCCTCGCCGGGCACGGGTTCGGACGTCGCGTCGGCGCCCTCCGTCGTCTCGCCGGGGATCGCCGCCCCGGGTATCGCGTCGCCGGGTATCGCATCGCCGGGTCGCCAGGCTCCGGCGAACCCGGTCGCGTCGCCGAACGTCGCGTCGCCGAATGTCGCGTCGCCCACCGTCGCGTCGCCGAATGTCGCATCGCCGGGTCGCCAGGCTCCGGCGAACCCGGTCGCGTCGCCGACCGTCGCGTCGCCGAACGTCGCGTCGCCGAACGTCGCCTCGCCGGTCGTGACGCCACCCGCGTCGCCGGCGGTGGCGTCTCCGACCTCGCCCGCTGCGGCGTCTCCGGGCGTCGCCGCGCCGCGCGCGGGGGAGGGGCATGCCGCTCCCTCTGCGGAGCCGTCTGCGCCGTCGAAGGCTGCGCCGCCGCGTCCGACGTCGCCCGTTCCCGCGGACGACGACGCCCCGCCGCCCTTCACCGACGACGACGCACCGCCGCTCGACGACGCACCGCCGCTCGACGACGAACCCCGTCCGGCCGATCGTGTGCCCGGCGACCGCGCGCCCGCTGACCGCGCGCCCGGCGGCCACGTGCCCGGCGACCGTGCGGCCGCCGATCGTGCGCCCGCTGACCGCACACCCGACGACCATGCGCCCGGCGGCCGCGCGCCCGCTGACCGCACACCCGACGGTCATGCGCCCGACGGCCGCACGCCCCACCGAGAATCGGACGCGGGTCCGGCCCCCCGGGACGCCCGCGGGGACGCCGATGCGCACCCCTTCGACACGGCGCCGACGCCCGACGACCCGGCGTCGACCAGCGGTCAGGGCCTCGGCGGGCCGGTGCCCCGCGCAGACGCTCCGACCGTCGCCCCTGCTCCGGCGGACGCACCGACGGATACGCCGGCGGACGCCGCGGCCGACGACCCCTCACCCCTCGAGCCGGTCGCGCCCACGCCCCCTGCCCGCCCCGTCGGTCCGATCGAGCTCGGGCACGTGCGCGACGCCTGGCCCGAGATCCTCGGCCAGCTCGAGGTCGCCAGCCGTTCGTCGTGGCTGATCGTGTCGACATCGACCGTCGCCGCCTTCGACGACGACGTCCTCACGCTCCTGTTCCGCACGGCGAGCGATCTGACGTCGTTCAAGACCCGTTCAGCCGACGGTGGTCCGAGCGAAGACCTTCGCCAGGCGATCCTCGCCGTCCTCGGTGTGCGCGTGAAGTACCTCGCCCGCCTCGACGGAGACGGCCCCGGCGGCCCCGGGCCGTCCGCCCCCGGCGGCGCTCCCACCGCACCCCGCGGGGGAGCGGCCACCCCGCCCCACGGCCAGGCGGGCACCCCGCCGCGCGGCGGAGCGCCCGCGGCCCCCGCCCGCACGTCGGCCCCGTACTCGGCGAGCGTCACCGACTGGGCCGTCGCCCCGATCCCCGGTGCGGCGCCGGGCGCGGTCGCCCCGGCGACGGCGCTCGCGGTCGACGACGAACCCGAAGAGGCACGCCCCGCGCCAGTCGCCGCCGCACCGACGGTCGCTCGTGAAGGGGGTGTCCTGCCGCCCACGGAGGTCTCGCGCTCCGTCCCGGCCCCCGAAGAAGTCGACGACGACGACGTGATCCCGCCCGCCGACGAGGCCCCGGACGCGCCCGTTCCGCCCGTCGTCGTTCCCCGGATGCCTCCGCTGCGGGGCGGTGTGCAGCGCTACGGCGAGGCGGTCGTCCGCCAGATGCTCGGCGCGACGTACCTGCGCGACGAGCCCTACGAGCCCCCGACGAGGTTCACCTGATGTACGACGGCATCGTCCAAGACCTGATCGACGAGTTCGGGCGTCTTCCGGGCATCGGCCCGAAGTCCGCACAGCGCATCGCGTTCCACATCCTTCAGTCCCCGAGCTTCGACGTCTCGCGGCTCTCCACGCTGCTGGGCGAGATCCGCGACAAGGTGAAGTTCTGCGAGATCTGCGGCAACGTCTCCGAACAGGAACGCTGCTCGATCTGCCGCGACCCGCGCCGCAACCCCGCGCTCATCTGCGTCGTCGAAGACGCCAAAGACGTCGCGGCGATCGAGCGCACGCGTGAGTTCCGCGGCCTCTACCACGTGCTCGGCGGCGCGATCAGCCCGATCGCGGGCATCGGCCCCGACGACCTGCGCGTCGCGCAGCTCATGCAGCGGCTGGCGGACGGCACCGTGCAAGAGGTGATCCTCGCGACGAACCCCAATCTCGAGGGCGAGGCGACGGCCACCTACCTCAGCCGCCTGCTGCACACCCTCGAGATCCGCGTCACGCGACTGGCATCCGGTCTCCCCGTCGGCGGCGATCTCGAGTACGCGGACGAGGTCACCCTGGGACGCGCCTTCGAAGGCCGGCGCACCCTCTGACGCGGCGCGGCGAGCCCTCGGCTGAGGGTGATCCGCCGGACGAATCCACGGCGCTCCGTGCGTCGCGAATCGTTGCGGGGTGGTGAACCGTTCGTTCACCCCCTGCTCGCGCGGTGGAAACAGGACGACGGCACTTTCTGTTCTGCGGGCGACCGCCGGACGACCCGAAACGTCCGGCCCACCGTCCGCCAGACAGGGGCCTTCCGTGAGCGATCGACTCTCCGTCGCGCGCGCCCGCCTCGGGCGCGTCATCTTCGACACCTTCCGTTCCACCTACGACCCGCGCCTGGCCGCGTGGCTGCTGTTGCGCTCGCAGCTGCTCCCGGAGCTCGCGGGAGGACAGCTCGAGGCACAGGGATCCGAGACCGGAACGGGGGTCGTCGCCCTCGGCGTGTTCGGCGTCTGGCGTCTGCTCGCCACCAACAACCGGGAGCTGGCGCGGTGCGCGGAGGTGTTCCCGTCGCCCGCCGCGGCCGTCGAGGCGGCCCGCTACGATCAGGCCCGCGTGAGCCAGCTCCAGCTCACGGCCGTCCGGGGTCCCGGGTCCACGAAGCACGCCTGGGTCCTGCGCAGTGCGGGAGTCCCGGTCATGACCACCGCGCGGTGGTACGAATCCTCCGGTGAGGCCTCCGCGGCCGGCCGGACGGCGGCCAAGGTCTTCGCCTCGGCGAACGTCGTCGACGGCGTGAGCATCGGCACCGCTTCCGGGCGGCGCTCGCGCATCCTGGACCGGACCACGTGAGACGCCGGGCCGTGTGCGACCGGACCCCCGGACGTCGTCGTGCGTGACGACGACCGGGCGGGCGTGATCGCCGGCCGATTCCGTCTCGGCGGACTCCTGGGTTCCGGGGGGACGGCGTCGGTGTTCTCCGCCGTCGACACCGCGACCGGACGTCAGGTGGCGGTCAAACTCCTGCATCCGCACCTCTCCGAGAGCCCCGCCGTGCGCACGGCGTTCCTCGACGAAGCGCGGCGCATCGCCACCCTGTCCCACCCGTGCGTCGTCACCATCGTCGATCTCGGCACCTTCGAGGACGACGGGACCCCCATCGCGTGGATCGCCCAGCAGCTCGTTGCGGGGACGAGCCTCGCCGAACACGTCCCCGCGGGGAAGGGGCTGCCCCCGTCGGAGGCGATCGACGTCGTCTCCGACGTCCTGTCCGGTCTCGCCGCGGTCCACCGGGCAGGGCTCGTCCATCGCGACGTGTCGCCCGCCAACGTCCTCGTCCGAGCCGTGGACGGAGGCCTGAGGGCGACGCTCCTCGACTTCGGCCTCGCCGACACGGCGGGGGAGACGACCCGTGGCGACGACGTCCTGCGCAGCTCCGTCACCGCGGCGACCGCCGGGATCGTGGGCAACGCGCACTTCGCGTCCCCGGAGCAGCTGTCCGGCGGCGCGGTCGGCCCGGCCGGCGACCTCTATCAGGTGGGTGGGCTGCTCTACTTCGCGCTCACGGGGCGGGCACCCTTCGGCGGGGGCGACCGGGCCGCGGTCATGAGGGGGCACCTGAGCGCGCCTCCGCCCGTCCCGTCGGTGGGGCGACGGGGTATCCCGCCCGCGCTCGACAGGGTCGTGGTGCGCGCCCTCCTGAAGGATCCGCACCTCCGATACGCGGATGCCGACGAGATGTGTTCCGCCCTCCTCGCCGCCCTGCCGCGGACCTCCGCGCCCGCTCCCGCCGTCGCGGTCACCACGGCGACACGGGCGCTGCGGCCGTCCGATCCGGTCCCTCCGCGCGTCGAGCCCCCGGCGACAGCGTCGGTCGAGGCCGCTTCCCCCGAGCGCCGCGCGGGTGGGTGGGGCCTGGTCATCGGCATCATCGCGGTGCTCGTGGCCACGGCCACGGCGGTCCCGCTCCTCGCGGGCACGGGCCGCACCGCCCCGCCCGCCGAGGCCGTCGCGCCGAGCGCCGCGGCCTCGCCGTCCGCGTCGACGCCGGCGGACCCGGGGGCGACCGTCGCGCCATCGACCGCCGCGGTCCCCACCGTCGTCCCGGCGCTCACCACTCTCGGCGACGCGAACGCGGTCCTCGCCGCCGCCGGTCTGCGTCCGGGAGACGTCGTCACCCGCGACGACGTCGCGCCGGCGGGGACCGTCCTGGAGTCCGACCCCGCGGCGGGAACCTCGCTGCCGCGCGGATCCGCGGTGCGTCTGGTCGTGGCATCCGGTTCCAACGCGGTTCCCGACGTGCGGGGAATGGAGACCGTCGCCGCGCTCTCGCACGTCAGCGCGGCGGGTTTCGTCCCCGTGTCCGTGAGCACGGTCTCGACGCAGCCCAACGGGACGGCCGTCGGGCTCGAGCCCGCCGCCGGGGCATCCGTGCCGCTGGGGGGCACGGTGCGCGTTCTCATCGCCATCCCTCCCGCCCCGACCGCCACGGCCACCCCGCCCGCGCCCACCCCGACGGCGACCGCCAGCCCCCTGCCGACCCCCACGCCCACCGGGGCTCCCACGCCCGCGCGCTGACCGGCGGGGCAGGGCCCGGTGAAGCGTTGGGGCCCGCGGTCTGCGCGGCGCTGCGACCCGCACTCGGCGCGGGGCGCCACCCGCCCGTCGACGTCCGTCGTTCACCTTCGCGCGGGCAGCGTTCACCCGGCGGCCAGGGCGTGTGGCAGGACGAGGCCGACGGCGTTCACGGCCCGCTCATAGCGTCACGCGTGCCGGTCATCCCGAGCCGGCCCTGGGTACACGAGCGATCCGCGTCGCCGGTGTCACGCCCACCCGCACGGCCGTCCGTCGCCGTCGGTCAGGAGCGTGCACGGTGCGGCGCGATCGATGGAGAACGCATGACCGACCTGACCACCGAGGTGCTGCCGCAGCGGCCCGCGGGGCCGCCGGAACCGCGCTCGCTCCGGAGCGCGCCGGTCGTCGCCGACCGCGTCTTCCGCGGCGGGGCGTACACGGCCGGCATCCTCACCGTCGCGATCATGCTCGCCGTCGGGGTGTTCCTCAGCGTGCGCGCGGGCGACGCGCTCGTGGTCGCCGGCCCCTCGTTCCTCACGACCCAGGAATGGTCGCCCGAGACGGGGACCTTCGGCGTCGCCGCCGTCCTGTTCGGCACCGTGACGATCGCGATCGTGGCCATGTCGATCTCGGTGCCCCTCGCTCTCGGGACGGCGCTGCTCATCAGTGAGATCGTGCCGCCGCGCCTGCGGTCGTTCCTCATCACGATGGTCGATCTCATGGCCGCCGTCCCCAGCGTCGTCTTCGGGCTGTGGGGCGTGTTCTTCCTGCAGGCGAACGTCATCCCCGTCGCCGAGTGGATCTCCACCTACTTCGGGTGGATCCCGGTCTTCCAGGTCACGGATGCCACGGGCGCCCGCCTCACCGAGGCCGGGGCGTTCACCTCGTCGGCGTTCATCGCCGGCATCGTCGTGGCGCTCATGGTGGTGCCGACGCAGACCTCCGTCATGCGCGAGGCGTTCTCGCAGGCGCCGTTGGGCGAGCGCGAGGGGGCGCTCGCGCTCGGGTCGACGCGGTGGGGGATGATCCGCGCCGTGGTCCTGCCCTTCGGTCGGGGCGGCATCATCGGCGGGACGATGCTGGGTCTCGGGCGCGCGCTCGGCGAGACGATCGCCGTGGTCATGATCATCTCGCCGATCTTCACGATCAACACGCAGCTGTTGAAGACGGGCACGAACTCGGTGTCGGCCCTCATCGCCCTGCGCTACGGCGAGGCCAGCCAGTTCGGATTGTCGGCACTCATGGCCGCGGGCCTCGTGCTGTTCCTGATCACGCTGGTCGTGAACTTCACCGCGTCCACGATCGTCGCCCGCAGCCGGTCCGGGGCGGAGAGCAACTGATGGCGATCGTCACCCCCGAGGCGCCGACGGCCGACGAGGGCGTACCCCGCGAGCCGATCCGCACGACGATCCCGCTGCGCGACGGCCACGTGGGTGAGCGCCGCGACCTGCGGACGGTCCCCTTCGGCGACCGCTTCGACGTTCTCGGAAGCGCCGCCGCGGGACTCGCGCTGTCGTCCCTGCTGTTCGGCTGGCTCACCCCGATGACCGGGGTCATCGGCTGGCTGGTCCTGTCGTTCCTCGGTTTCCTCGGCATCTACGCCGTGATGTCATCGCTGCGGGCCGACCGTCTCGCGGTGCGGGAGCGGATCGTGACCGCCCTGTTCTACTCGGCGGGCGTCATCCTCCTCGGTGCGCTGACCTTCGTGCTCTTCTTCACTCTCATCCGCGGCTCGGCCGCGCTGTCGAACGGCAACTTCTTCGTCGAGACGATGGCGAAGGCCGGACCGCTCGATCCGCTCACCCTGGGCGGCATCGCCCACGCGATCGTGGGCACGCTCATCCAGATCGGCATCGCCCTGCTCATCACGATCCCGCTGGGGGTCATGACGGCGGTGTTCCTCAACGAGGTCGGCGGTCCGTTCGCCCGATTCGTCCGGACGGTCTCGGATGCCATGACGGCGCTGCCCTCGATCGTGGCGGGGCTGTTCGTCTACGCGGCCGTCGTCACCCTGATCACCCACGAGCGCTCGGGGTTCGCGGCATCCGTCGCCATCAGCGTGATGATGCTGCCCATCATCATCCGCGCGTCCGACGTCGTGCTGCGCCTCGTGCCGAACAACCTGCGGGAGGCGTCGTACGCGCTGGGATCGAGCAGATGGAGCACGGTGTGGAACGTCGTGCTGCCCACCTCGCGCTCGGGGCTGGTCACCGCGGTCATCCTGGGCACCGCGCGCGGCATCGGCGAGACCTCGCCGGTGCTTCTGACCTCGGGCGTCACCGCGCAGATGAACCTCAATCCGTTCTCGGGGCCGATGATCTCGCTGCCGCTGCAGGTCTTCGACTTCGTCAAGTCGCCCGAACCCCACATGATCGCGCGAGGATTCGGCGCGGCGGCGACGCTCGTGCTCCTCGTCCTGACGCTGTTCATCGTCGCCCGTCTCATCGGGGGTCGCGGTCCGGGACAGCTCTCGGACCGTCAGCGCCGGGCCGCCATGGCCGCGTCCGCGCGCGACCTGCGCCGGATGAGTGCCGACGCGGCGACGCACTCGCGTGCGGTCCGGCGGCTGAGCACTGTCGCCCGCTTCCCCTTCTTCGGCGGGCGTCCCGCTGCTGCCGCTCGTCACCGATCCATCGAGGAGAACCCGTCGTGAACCTTCGTCAGCGCCTGGGCCGGATGACGGCCGCGCTCGCGGTCGTGTCGATCGTCGCCCTCGTGCCCGCCCCGGCGCGAGCCGCCGAGAGCTACGTCCCCATCTCGGGGTCGGGCTCGACCTGGTCGCAGAACGCCCTCGACCAGTGGCGCAAGAACGTCGCCGACAACTACGGCATGACCGTCAACTACTCCGGCACCGGGTCCTCGGCGGGACGCAACGACTTCATCAACCAGACGGTCGACTTCGCCGTCAGCGAGATCCCCTTCCAGGGCCAGCCGGAGGACGGATCGCCCCCGGAGAAGCCGACGACGGGGTACTCGTACATGCCGATCGTCGCCGGCGGCACCTCGCTGATGTACAACCTCAAGATCGGCGGGAAGCGCGTCACCAACCTGCGCCTGTCGGGCGAGGTCATCGCGAAGATCTTCTCGGGGCAGATCGCGAAGTGGAACGACCCCGCGATCCAGGCCGACAATCCGGCCCTCGCCATGCCCGACGTGTCGATCACCCCCGTCTACCGTTCCGACGGTTCGGGGACGAGCGCGCAGTTCACCGCCTGGATGAAGGCGCAGTTCCCGAGTGTCTGGACCTTCGGCATGCGGTCCCAATTCCCGCAGGTGACGCCGGCGTTCAAAGGCCAGAGCGGCTCCCTCGGCGTGGCCGGCTACGTGAGCCAGAACTACGGCGAGGGCGCGATCACCTACGTCGAGTACTCCTATGCGATGAAGTCCGGCTTCCCGGTCGTCAAGGTGCTCAACAACGCCGGCTACTTCGTGGAACCGACCTACCAGTCGGTGGCCGTCGCCCTCATGTCGGCGACGATCAACCCCGACCTCACGCAGAACCTCGACGGCGTCTACAACAGCGGGGACCCGCGCGCCTACCCCATGTCGAGCTACTCGTACATGATCGTGCCGACCGAGACCAACAAGGTGTTCACCGTCGAGAAGGGGCGCACGCTCAGCCGGTTCGCCTCCTACATGCTGTGCGAGGGCCAGCAGAAGGCCTCGGCCCTGGGCTACTCGCCGCTGCCGATGAACCTCGTGCAGGCGGGATCGGCGGTGCTGACGCAGATCCCGGGCACCGAGGGGCCTCTCGACTTCGATCGCTGCAACAACCCCACCTTCAAGCCCGGCGACTCGCCGTCCAACAATCAGCTCGCCCTCACCGCGCCCGCACCGCCCGAGTGCGACAAGGCCGGTGCGACGCAGTGCGTCGAGGGCACCGGCGGCGCGCAGGAGGAGACCCCCGCGACCGGATCGGGAGGGGCGAGCGGCGGAGGCAACAGCGCCGCCGCCGCGGCGGGAGCGGCGGGAACCTCCTCCGATCCCGCGGCCGCCGGTACGGCGCCCGGGGCCGTGAGCGGGACCGCGGCGGATCCCGTCTACGACGCCAACGGCAATCTCGTGTCCGCGGCCGCCGCGGGCGGTTCGGCGGCCGCCATCTCGGCGCCGTTCTCCCTCGCCGAGAACGGGTGGGGCACCCCGCAGTTCATCATGCTCGCCGCGGGTCTGCTCGTGGTCGCCGCGATCCTCATCCCTCCCGTCGTCGGTCGTCGCGCGCGCGGCGGTCGACGTCCGTGAGCCCGGGATTCCGGCGTTCTCACGTCGAGTCCGTGGCGGCGATGCCTCGTTACCGCCGCATTCATCACCCCGACACCCACCGCCCCTCAACTGGTCCCGACGCTCACCCGAGCAGCTCTTCCCGAAGGAAATCCCGTGTCTGAATCCCGCGATCGCCGCGCCGCATCCCGTCCGTCCGGGCGCCGGGCGCGCTCGGCATCCGGTCGCCGGACCGTCGACGAGGTCGCCACCCGCGTGCGCCGGGGGCTGACCGCGGTGACCGTCGGCGTCGTGGTCGGGGTCGCGATCTTCGGCCTGACCGGGGGAACCGGCGCGGTGTTCTCGCGCACGCCGGCCGCGGTGGCCGACGACTCCTCGCGGGTGACCGTGAGCGCGAAGGACCAGGACCCCGACGCGGCGAACGCCCCGTTCCCCGACCTGTCGGTCACGGTGTCGCAGACGCGCGCGCTGGAGTCCCAGGGCATCGTCGTGTCGTGGACCGGCGGGAAGCCGTCCACCGTCCCGAGCTCGCAGATCGGCGGCGCGGACTTCCTGCAGGTCTTCCAGTGCTGGGGCGACGACCCGGCCCACCCTGGCACTCCCGATCGGACGACCTGCCAGTACGGGTTGAACGGCGTCCCGGGCTCGCATCGCGACGACGTGCGCGAGAGCGACGCGTCGGTCGCCGCCGAGGACAAGCCGTACACCGTCCCCGGCGACGGGTTCGCGAGCCCGACGTACACCTCGATCCCGTTCCGCGGGGCCAACGGTCGCACGGTCGCCAGCGTCGTCGACGGGAAGTACTCGTACACGAAGGACTCGGAGGGCAAGGACGTCCTGCCCGACATGAACACGAACGAGTTCTTCTCGAAGTACACGACCAACATGGTGTCGTGGGCGGGGTCCGGCGGGGACGGCTCCGGCTCGGTGAAGTTCGAGGTCCAGACGGCCATGCAGTCGCAGGGTCTCGGGTGCGGTTCGCCGGTCACCGCGGCCGACGGCAGCGTGTCGGGCTCGAGTTGCTGGCTGGTGATCCTGCCGCGCGGCGCCCAGGACGGCGGAGCCCCGTTCATCACCAAGTCGGGTCTGTTCTGGGATGCCTGGAAGCACCGCATCGCGGTCAAGCTCGACTTCAAGCCGCTCGGCGTGCGCTGCCCCCTCGGCGCGGCCGAGCTCCAGCTCGCCGGCAGCGAGCTCATCGGACGGGCGATCTCGTCGTGGCAGCCCGCGCTGTGCAACCAGCCGGGCGGGTCGGTGTACTCCGCCATCACGAGCGCCGAGTCCGATGCCGCTCGCGCGGCGAACGCCACCGCGCCGGCGCCGCTCGCCCTCACCTCGCGCGCCCTCGACCCGAGCCTCGGCACCGACTCCCTGCGGTACGCCCCGGTCGCCATCACGGGAGCGGCGATCTCGTTCGCGATCGATCGCAACCCGCGACCGGGCGACGACACCGTCCCCACCGAGGTCCAGAAGAGGATCGGGCTGCCGTTCACCTCGCTCAAGCTGACCCCGCGGCTCGTGGCCAAGCTCCTCACCAATTCGTACCTCGACTCGCTGCCGACCTTCGCCGATCGCGACCACCTGAGTCACCTGGAGGGCGACAAGCGCGTCTACAACCCCCGCACCCTCGTCAGCGACCCCGACTTCCTCGCCATCAACGATCCCGAGTGGCAGTACCAGTCGCTCGCCGCGGCATCGCTCGCCGACGCGCTGGTGCCGCAGGGACGATCGGATGCCGCGTGGGTCATCTGGCAGTACGTCATGAGCGACGAGTCGGCCCGACGGTTCCTCGCGGGCACCCCCGACGACTGGGGCATGACCGTCAACCCGTGGAGTTCCACCGACGCGGACAAGAACACCTCGAAGACGGCCCTGAGCCTGCCGCGCGAGGACTTCCCGAAGGCCGACCCGATCGAACAGGCGGCGACGTCGTCGGCGGGGCCGGTCAACCTCGTCACCTGGCGCCCATACGTCAACGACCTCGACGCCGGCGCGTACGACACCCTGCGCGGCGACGGGCTCACCCTCGGGGCGTGGGATCCCCTGGCCACGCCGCCGAAGTACGGCAAGGCGGACCGGAGCCTGCCCGGACACCAGACGGTCGTGGCCGTGACCGACACGGCATCCGCCGCGCGGTATCAGATCGTCACGGCGTCGCTGCAGAACGCGGCGGGGGAGTTCGTGGGAGCGACGGCGGATGCCATGGCCGCCGCGGCCACCGCGATGACACCGACCGCCGGTCAGGCGCAGGTGGTCGCGCTCGACCCCACCTCTCCGGCCGCCCAGAGCGCGCGCGACGCCTACCCGCTCACCATGCCGGTCTACGCCGCCGTGAATCCGACGTCCACCGACGCCGAGCTGCGCAAGAGCTACGCCGCGTTCATCCGATTCGCCGCCACGACCGGTCAGCAGCCGGGGACCGCGATCGGTCAGCTTCCGCAGGGCTATGTCCCGCTCCCGGACGGCTGGAAGGATCTGGCGCTGACCGCGGCCGACGACATCGAGGCGGGACGGATGCCGACGGCCGGCGGCACGACCCCGGCCGCCACCGCGAACACCCCGGCGGCGGGCGTTCCGTTCCCCAGCGGCGGTGTCGTCGGCAGCCGTCCCGCGGCGGCCCCCGCGGCGGCCCCCGCCCCGGCCGCCGCCTCCGCCCCGGACCCGGCGGCATCCGGTTCCGCCGCCCCGTCCCGCACGGGCGGCACGACGCCTGACGACCCCGACCTCGGCGCCCTTCCCGCCGCGCTCCCGGCCAGCGTCGCGGGCGGGCTCGCCGCCGCCTTCGCCGTGCCCCTCCTCGGACGACTGCGTCGCCGGCTCTGATGCCGCGTCCGTCGCCGACCCTCGACCCGTCCTCTCGCAACTGAACACCCGAAATCGCACCACCCCTCTCCACCCCCTCTTCACCACAATCGAAAGGCACTGAGTTGAAGCTCAAGAAGCTGGCCGCCATGGGCGCGGCCTGCGGTATCGCGCTCGCCGGGCTCGGCGTCGCCTCCATGGCGTCGGCCGAGCCGGTCTCGAACAGCTACGCGCTGGTCGGGTCCGACACTCTGCAGGACTCCGTCAACGCGATCGCCAACGGCACGAGCCTCACCGGCTCGCTCGTTCGCGTGACCTCCACCAACAAGACGCTGGGCAGCTTCGATGCGTTCGGCGCGAACGCCATCCAGACGAAGCAGGGCGGCCCCTTCTTCGGCCGTCCGGCCGGTTCGGGTGCGGGCGTCACGGCCCTTCGCGCCTCGATCACGGGCGCGAACTACAGCGGCAACGCCGGCGTGCCGGCTCGCCAGATCACCGGTCAGGTCGACATCGCGCGTTCTTCGAGCGGCCCGGGCAGCAACGCCAACGCCAACGGTCTGCTCGCCTACGTCCCCTTCGCCCGCGACGCCGTCGGCTTCGCGTACAAGGGCGGCGACTCGTCGTGGGCCACGCTGAGCGCCGCTCAGCTGAAGTCCATTTACGAGTGCACCACCACGTCGGTCGGCGGTGTCACCGTGAAGCCGCGTCTGCCCCAGAGCGGTTCGGGCACGCGCAACTTCTTCCTCGGTGCGATCGGCAACCCGGCGCTCGGCTCGTGCGTCAGCGACGCGACCGGCACCACGCCCGAGAACGACGCCTCGGTCCTCGGCACCAACGACCTGATCCCGTTCAGCGCGGCGAGCTGGATCGCTCAGGCCAACGGAGCGGCCGGCGTCAACACCACGCTCAACTCCGGTGTGAGCTTCGGCTCGCCCGTCGGCGGCGAGCCCGCGTTCACCGGCACCGCGCCCAACCTCATCCCGAACGTCGACTTCTACAAGGACGCGACCTTCGGCCGTGACACCTACCTGGTCGTCGAGTACGCCCGCATCGTCTCCGGCGACCCCAAGTACGACGCCGGTCTCGCCAACCTCGTCAACCCGTCGGTGTCGAACAGCCTCACCAGCTTCGGCTCCCTCCCCACCTCGGTCGGCGCGGTGAAGAAGAAGTTCGGCTTCCTCGCTCCCTCCACCACCACCATCCAGCGCGCGTTCGCGACGCTGTGACCTTCCCGAACGGAACAGGACTCCACCTCATGAACATCAAGAAGATCGGGACGATCGTCGCCGCGGCGACGGCGGTCTCGCTTCTCGCGGGCGGCTTCTCGGCCACCGCGGCGAACGCCGCCACCCCGGCGCCGCAGTTCTACCTCCTCGACAACAACGTCGGTGACCCGGTCCCCGACGGCACCGTCCTGCAGTGGGACTCCCAGGTGATCGCGGCCCCCGGACCGGGCGCCGATTACATCACCACGCTCTTCAAGGGCACCACCGACGCCACCGGTGTGGCGTACTTCATCGCCCCGCAGGGCAAGGAGAGCACCATGTCGGCCTGGACGGCGTCCAGCGACGGCGCCCTCACGCCCGGCACGGTCGACATCATGGCCCCGAACCTCACGCTGTCGGGCTTCCTGTTCGGCAACTGGGCGCAGGTCAAGGCGAACGGCGGCGACTTCAGCCTCGGCTTCGCCTGGACGCGCAACAACGGCCTGAACATCGCCGACGCGGGCGTGAAGTACGTCGGCATCCACGTCAAGCCCGGTGGAGACTGGACGTTCGACCCGCAGAGCTCGACGCCCTCGGCGACGGCCCCGACCATCACCACCACCGCTCTCGGCGCGGTCAAGGTCGGCGCGGCGTTCTCGCAGACGCTCACCGCCGACGGCACCGCGCCGATCACGTGGTCGATCAAGGACGGCGGGTCCCTTCCCGCCGGCCTGAGCCTCGACGGCTCCACGGGCGTCATCTCGGGCACCCCCACCGCCGCCGGTGCGTACAGCTTCACCGCGGTCGCCACCAACAGCGCGGGCAGCAACGAGAAGGCGTTCACCGGCACGGTCGACGCGGCCGCCCCGACCGCGCCGACCAAGCCCTCGGGTTCGTCGGCGAACAAGGTCGACGTCACCGACCCCGCCAAGGGCGCGAAGACGATCACCGTGCCCGCCGGCGCCGCCAACAAGGGCAAGACCCTCCAGGCGTGGGCGTGGTCCGACCCGACCGACCTCGGTCAGGTCACCGACGACGGCAACGGCAACTTCTCGGTCGACATCTCGAGCCTGCCGGCCGGCGAGCACACCATCGCGCTGGTCGCCCCCGGCGACGCGACGTACACGGTCCTGGCCTGGGACACGTTCACCAAGCAGTCCGCTGCCGGTGACACCTCGACCGACAACGTCGATCTGACCGCCGCCGTCACCGCGAGCGACCTCTGGTCGCTCAACGCCGAGGCCACCAAGGTCGACTTCGGCAGCGTGGCGCGCGACAAGAGCGTGACCAAGCCCCTCGGCAAGGTCACCGTCGTCGACGACCGCAACGTCCTCAAGGGCTGGGACCTCACCGCCGCGTGGAGCCCCTTCACGAACGGTGCGGGCGATGAGATCCCCGCGACCGCTCTCGCAGTGGCTCCCAAGGCGTTCTCCGGTTACACCCCCATCACCGGTGTGACGGTGGGCACCGGCTCGAAGATCGCCTCGAGCACGGCCGTCTCGACGCTCACCACGGGTGCGCTCTTCGATGCCGACCTCACCTTCACCGCTCCGAAGGACGCGCAGACGGGCGACTACACGTCGACCCTGACGGTCACCCTCACCTCCAAGTGAGCTGACCCGCCCCCGGCGGCACGGGGGGATCCACCCGATCCTCCCGTGCCGTCACACCATCAGCCCTCGTTCACCTCGGCGACACGCCCGTGTCGCCCCCACCTGCGGAGATAGACCGTGCTCTCCTCGACTCTGCGGCGCCGCTTCCCGGCCCTGGGCGCCGCCTCCCTCGCCGCCGCGCTGATCGTCGCTGGTTTCGGGATGCCGTCCGCCGCCACCGCGGCTGCGGGCACCACGATCCGTGCCGCCGACGACGCGCCCGCAGCCCCCGCGGAGGGGGAGCCCGCCGTCACGGTGGGTGTCGCCACCCGCCCGGCGGGCGAGGACGGACGCCCCGACGGCCGCTCGCGGTTCAGCATCGCCGCCGATCCGGGCCAGACCGTCACCGATCGGGTGCTGGTCGGCAACACCGGTACCGCACGCCAGGACTTCACCGTCTACGCCACGGACGCGTTCAACGACGACGCGGGCGAGTTCTCGCTGCTCCCCACCGACGCCACCCCCACCTCCGTGGGCTCGTGGATCCGCTTCGACGACGGCAGCGATCGCGTCACCTTCGCGCTCGATCCGCAAGAGGTGCGCCTGCTGACCTTCACGGTCGCGGTGCCGGCCGACGCCACCCCCGGCGATCACGTCGGCGGGGTCGTGGCATCCGTCCTCGAATCCGGCGCGCAGGTCACCGTCGACCGCCGCGTCGCGACGTCGGTCTTCGCACGTGTCGCGGGCGAACTCCAGCCGCAGCTCTCGCTGACCAGCTACGAGGCGTCGTACGAGGGCGACTGGTGGAACCCCTTCTCCGGGCAGGTACGGCTGCGCTACACCGTGAGCAACCCGGGCAACGTGGCGCTCTCGGCGAACCTCACCTCGGGGACGAAGACCTGGCTGGGGATTCCGGCGACCGGCGACCAGGGCGGCAAGATCCCCGTCGTGCTGCCGGGGAACAGCGCGTCCTACGAGGACACCGTCGACGGCGTGGGCCAGTGGCTGTACCTCAACCCGTTCACGGTGCTCAGTCCCTTCGTCGAGTCTCCCGACGCGTCGATGCAGGTGGCGGTCGTCCCCATCACGCGGGATGCCGTGACCTTCGCGATGCCGTGGACGGTGGTGATCCTCGCGCTGCTGATCGCCGCCGGCATCCTGCTCTCGCGGTGGCGCCGTCGACGCGACGAGGTGCGGGCCCAGGAATGGATGGACTTCGTCGCGCGCACGGCGGCCGAGGACGCCGCGGCCCTCACGGGAGCCCGGGCGGACGGGTCATGATCCGTCTCGACCGAGCGCGCCGTCCACGCGCCCGGCGCGGCCCGGTCGGTCTCACGACCCCGCGGCTCGCGGCCACGGGTGCCGCCGTCGTCCTCCTCGTCCTCGCCGGTTCCCCGGGAGCGAGCGCGAGCACGCCGTCCCCCGACGGTTCCGGCACCCTGTCGGTCACCATCACCGACGGCTCGACCCCGACGCCCTCGCCCCCCTCGTCGCCGCCGACGGCGGGCGGCTCGAGCAGCCCCGCCGGCTCGGTTCCCGCCGGAGGCGCCCGGCCCGCGCCGGCCCCCGGTCCGGGAGCGGGCACCGGGAACGGATCCGCCGGGGGCGGCGTCTCCGCCGCGAACGAGGTCAGCCTGGCCGGCATGGTCTACGTCGGCGGGCTCAACTCCTCCGCCACCCCCGAGGTCGACCCGGCCGGGGGAGTGGTCGACGTCTGGTTCAGCGTGCGCAACGCCGCCTCGACGCCCATCGACGCCACCGCCGACTTCTGGATGGACACGGGAGTCTTCCCCCAGCGACTGGATGCCGTCGACGACGTCGCCATCGCCGGGTTGCAGCCCGGCGAGACCCGCGTGGTCTCGGCACGCCTGCGCCACGGGGGACAGTGGACCCTCCTCTCGACGCACGTCACGTTGACACCGCCGGAGAGCGTCGACGGTGTCGCCCTGACGCCCGTCACGCGCGACGCGCTGACGCTGTTGTTCCCGTGGGTCCTCACAGCGCTCGTCCTCCTGGCCGGGCTCGCCGTGGCGCTCGTGCAGATCGTCAGACGGACGATGCGCGCCCCGGCGCCCGCCGCGGTGGCGACGACGTGACGATCCTCGAGCGCTTCGGCGCGCGGCTTCCCCGCGCGTCCCGTCCGCCCGCCGACGGCCCGCCCGCACCGCGTCATGCCCCTCGCCCGCCGCGACGCCCGCCCCGACCGCGTCCCGCCTACGCCCCCCTGTCGGCGGGGCAGGTGTTCCTGCGCGGCATGCTCGTATCGGTGTCGGTCCTCGTGCTGGTGTTCCTTCTGAACCTGCTCGTGATCAGCCACGTGTCGCACTTCGCCGCTCAGCAGCAGCTCCGCGACACCTTCCGCGCGGAGCTCACCGCCGGAACCGCGCCGGTCAGCGAGGGGGACTTCGAGGACCACCTGCTCCCGGACGGCGCCCCCGTCGGCATCCTGTCCATCCCGCAGCTCGGCATCGACGAGGTCATCTCCGAGGGGACGACCTCGGGCGTGCTCATGCACGGACCGGGGCACCGGCGCGACACGGTGCTGCCGGGACAGGCAGGCGTCAGCGTGGTCCTGGGACGCGCGGCCGCCTTCGGCGGCCCCTTCGCTCGTCTGCAGTCGCTGCAGCCGGGCGAGACGTTCACCGTGCGCACGGGCCAGGGCGAGCAGACGTTCGAGGTGCTGGGTGTGCGCTACGCCGGCGATCCGACCCCGCCGGCCCCGGTGCGCGGTGAGAGCCGCCTCATCCTCGTGACCGCCCGCGGCGGTCCGTACCTTCCCACGGGCATCGCCTACGTCGACGCGCGCGCGACCGGCTCGGCCGTGCCCGCGGGCGCGCGCCAGACGACCTCGATGACGCTGCCACCGCAGGCCAAGCCTCTCGCCACCGACATGACGACCGTCTGGGCGCTCGTCTTCGCCCTGCAGTTCCTCGTGGTCGCGGAGTTCGCGGCCGTGTGGGCCTATCGCCGCGTCGGCTGGCAGAAGACGTGGATCGTCTTCGCCCCCGTCCTGCTGCTGGCGAGCGTTTTCGTCTCCGACCAGCTCGTCCGTCTTCTCCCCAACCTCCTGTGAGCGGTACCGACATGACCTCCCTCCCCGCATCCCCTCCCGATGACGGCGCTCCCCGAGCGTCCGAGGGGCAGACCGCCCCGAACGCCGATCTCGCGGACGCCGACCTCACGCACACCGACGTCGTGTCGGGCGATGAGGCCGCCCGCGCCACGGCCGATCCCTTCATGACCGACGTCCTCGACGCCGAGGAGGCCCGCATCCTCGCCGAGATCGAGTTCGAGGGCCTGTCCGCCGGCATGGCCGGGGCGCCGAGCGCCGGGGACGTGCCCCCGTCGCGCCGTGCGGGTCGCCTTTTCCCGCGGAACACCGCCGCGCAGGCGGAGGCTCCCGCCACCGTTCCGGCTCCGATCGATGCCCCCACCGCGGTGCTCACCGCCCCGTCTTCCGCGCCCACCGCATCCGCCTCCGCCGTGTCGCTGCTCGGCGGCGCCTCGGCGACGGCGGAGCGCATCGCCGCGGCCGAGGGTGCGCTCGCCGCGGCCGCGGAACGTGCCCCGCTGTCCGAGCTCGATGCCCGCTCGATCTCGGCGTGGTTCGGCGATCACCAGGTGCTCCTCGACGTGTCGCTGACCATGCCCGCGGGGCAGGTCACCGCCCTGATCGGCCCCTCCGGCTGCGGCAAGTCGACGTTCCTGCGCATCCTCAACCGCATGCACGAGCTGGTGCCCTCGGCATCCCTCGCCGGTGAGGTGCTGCTCGACGGCGACGACATCTACGACCCCGGCCACCGCCTGATCGACGCCCGCAAGCACATCGGCATGGTCTTCCAGAAGCCCAACCCGTTCCCGGCGATGTCGATCTACGACAACGTCATCGCGGGGCTCAAGCTCACGGGCGTGCGCGCCTCCCGCGACGAGAAGGATCATCTCGTCGAGACCTCGCTCGCCTCCGCCGGCCTGTGGAAAGAGGTCAAGGACCGCCTGCGCGCCCCGGGCGGCGGCCTCTCCGGCGGTCAGCAGCAGCGCCTGTGCATCGCCCGCTCGCTCGCGATCAAGCCCCGGGTGCTGCTCATGGACGAGCCCTGCTCCGCCCTCGACCCCACCTCGACGCGCGTGATCGAGGAGACGATGGGAGAGCTGCAGAAAGAGCTGACGATCGTCATCGTCACGCACAACATGCAGCAGGCGCAGCGCGTGTCGCAGCAGTGCGCGTTCTTCCTGGCATCCCACGGTCAGCCCGGCCACATCGTCGAGCACGGCGACACGGATGCCATGTTCGACTCGCCCATCGACCCCCGCACGTACGACTACGTGAACGGACGCTTCGGTTGAGTCGGCGGATGCTCGGCGGGACGGCGGCCGCGCTCGCGGTCGCCGCGCTGGTCGTCGCACCGACGACAGCGGCACACGCCGACGAGCTCGTGCCGATCTCGGGCTCCGGCTCGACGTGGGCGCAGAAGGCCGTGGACTTCTGGCGACTCGACGTCGCGACCGATTCGGGCATGACCGTCTCCTACTCCGCGTTTGCGGGATTCGTTAGCGGGTCAGCCCTTTGAAACGCAACGGCAGTTCGGACTGGATGTTCTCGGAAGGATTATGAGAGGAGACCCGCTACCTTGACTCAGGAAATCAACGCATTCCGCCATCTCATCGTCCGGCAAGACAATGAGAAGTCGGTTCGCATCAAGAACCAGCTCACCGACCAGATACAACTTCTCGACCTGAAACTTCGGCGTACCGACGAGGGGCGGGCGGCCCTGCGCGCGCTTCTCGACGATCGCTGTTCAAGTGTGCGGCTGCGGGCGGCGTTGGCGATTCTCGCTTTCGACAGGAATGCCGCGGTGGAAGCAATCGAACGAATCAGGCAGGGCGACGACGGCCCCGCATGGGAAGCGGGCTACATCATCGATCGAGCTCGACAGGGGACCTTCGACGTCGACTGGGTCCCGCGCGGCCGTGTCCCGAAACGACTTCCCCGGCTCTCCGGGGAGGATCTCGACTCCGCGCTCACCGTGCACGGCCTCATCATGAACGGCGGTCTCGAACATGCCTGGGAGGTCGATCGGGAAGCGTTCGACGCGGCGGTCGGGACTCTGCGGACGATCGGGCGCGGTGACGCAGCCGATCTGTTGGCCGCTGTCGCGGCATCCCGCGCCTCCGGCGAGAATTCGGCGGGAGCTGATCCGGACGACCCGTTCCGCGAGCTCGACGACCGATATCTCGCACTGCCGGATGTGCAGGATTCGATCGAAGACGCCGTGCCCTGACTCCCGCTACCCCCGCGAACGCGCGCGCACCCGCACGACGCTCGACAGCGTCGCCCGCACCGGCTGCCCCAGGTAGATGCCCAAAGACGCCCCCACCGCGAGCGCGATACCGATCGTCGCGGCCCCCGTGAGCGTGGTGACCCCCGTCATGAGCACGGCGGGGTCGTCGCCCGACTCCACGATCCCCAGCAGCCCGCGGAACACCGCGGCGCCGGGGACCATCGGCAGGATCGCGGCGGTGGTGATGGCCACCGACGGCACGTGCAGGCGGTAGGCGACGACGATGCCCGCGAAGCTGCCGATGAAGGCTCCCACCCCGCTCGCCGCGGCCACCTCGAACCCGAGGGAGGAGGCGCCGAGATAGCCGGCCCAGGCCACCAGGCTCAGGGTCGCGCTGACGACGACGATCCGCGCACCGGCTCCGTTGATCACCGCGACGGCGATCGCGATGACGGCGGCGCCGACGAACTGCACGCTCACCGGCCCCAGCGGCAGGGCGTTCGACGGGGGAGACATCCCCATCCCCAGCACGCGCACGGTCTCGAGCCCCGCGAGGATCCCCAGCACGACGCCGAGCGTCTGCGTGGTCAGCTCGAGGATGCGCCCCGTGGCGGTGAGCGCGAAGCCGTCGATGGCATCCTGAGCCGCCCCGACGACCGTCAGGCCCGCCAGCATGAGGACGATCCCGGATGCCACGATCACCGACGGCCGGATCGCGGCGGCCGCGTCGATGCCGGTGTACTGCAGCAGCGGAGACAGCGCGGCGACGACGGTCAGCACGAAGCCCCCCGCGATCTGGGCGAAGAAGTACGGCACGCGCGCTCGGGCCATCACGTGCTGCGTGGTCGCGGCGAGGCCGGCCGCGATGAACGACAGCACCAGGGCGAGCCAGTTCGCGCCGAACATGATCGCGACGCCCACCGCGAGGCCCGCCTGCGCCGCGATGACGATGGCCGGGCGGTAGCGGAACGGAAGCCGCCGGATCGCGCGACACCGCACGATGGCGTCGTCGAGGGCGAGTCCGCCGGTGATCTCGGTGACGAGCGCTTGGAGGCGCTGGAGTTTCGCGTGGTCCGGCACGGACCCGCGCACGACGCGCAGGAGCGTGGTGGGGTGCGAGGCTCCGGGGCGGCTGTGCGCGATCGTGATCGAGTTGTAGGTCACGTCCACGTGCACCGGGTCCAGACCGTAGGCGCCGCAGACTCGCACGATCGTGAGGGTCACTTCGTTCGCCGGGGCCCCGACCACGAGCATCGTCTCGCCGATGCGGATCGCGAGGTCGAGGATCCGGGTCGCGAACGCCTCGTCGATGACGGGGAGCAGCTGGGTGTCGGGGGAGCCGGAGTCCTCCGTGTGCACGAGACGACGCAACGACGACAGCAGTCGGCGCGGGGTGGGGGACAACCGCGAGCCTCCAGGGCCAAGAACCGGGTGGGAGGGCTCGATCCTATCCGGGGAGGAGGGCCTCGCTCCGGTGCATGACGGGGGCGGCATACCCGCGCCCCTAGGATGGACCCTCGGGTGCGGCATCCGAGCGCCCCGTCGTGGCATCCCGACGCACGACCCATCCGGGAGAGTTCCTCTTATGGCGCTGATCGTCCAGAAGTACGGCGGTTCGTCCGTCGCCGACGCCGAGAGCATCAAGCGGGTCGCGAAGCGCATCGTCGACACGCGTCGCGCCGGCCACGAGGTCGTCGTGGCGGTGAGCGCCATGGGCGACACCACCGACGAGCTGCTCGACCTCGCGGGCCAGGTCGCTCCGATCCCCGCTCCCCGCGAGCTCGACATGCTCCTCTCCAGCGGCGAGCGCATCTCGATGGCGCTGCTGGCCATGGCGATCCACTCGATGGGCTTCGAGGCCCGGTCCTTCACCGGCAGCCAGGCGGGCATGATCACGGATGCCACCCACGGCGCCGCGCGGATCGTCGACGTCACGCCGGTCCGACTGCGCGAAGCGCTCGACGAGGGCGCGATCGTCATCGTCGCCGGCTTCCAGGGCTTCAACCGCGACACCCGCGACATCACGACGCTCGGCCGCGGCGGCTCGGACACGACCGCCGTCGCGCTCGCCGCCGCGCTGAAGGCCGACGTCTGCGAGATCTACAGCGACGTCGACGGCATCTTCACCGCCGACCCGCGCGTCGTGCCGCTCGCCCGCAAGCTCGACCGGGTCGGCAGCGAAGAGATGCTCGAGCTCGCCGCCAACGGCGCGAAGGTCCTCTACATCCGCGCCGTCGAGTACGCGCGCCGTCACGGTGTGCTGATCCACGCGCGTTCCACGTTCAGCTCCGGCGAGGGCACCTGGGTGCTCGACGCCTCGAAGACCTCCCCCCTCGTCCCCGAAAGTGAAGCCATGGAAGAGCCCATCGTCGCCGGCGTCGCCACCGACCTCAGCCAGGCCAAGATCACCGTCATCGGCGTTCCCGACGTCCCCGGCAAGGCGGCCGACATCTTCAAGATCGTCGCCAAGTCGGGCGCCAACGTCGACATGATCGTGCAGAACGTCTCCGCCGCCGCCACCGGCCGCACCGATATCTCGTTCACGCTCCCCAAGACCGATGCCACGACGGCGCTGAAAGCGCTCGCCGGCGAGCAGTCCGAGGTCGGGTTCGAGAGCCTCGTGCACGACGACCAGATCGGCAAGCTCTCGGTCGTCGGCGCGGGCATGCGCACGCACTCGGGCGTCTCGGCGACGCTCTTCGAGGCGCTCAGCATGGCCGGGGTCAACATCGAGATGATCTCGACCTCCGAGATCCGCATCTCGGTCGTCGTCCGCGGCGTCGACCTCGCCGAGGCCGCGCGCCTCGTGCACACCGCCTACGGTCTGGACGGCGAGGCCGAGGCCACCGTCCACGCCGGCACCGGTCGCTGACCCGGTTCAGCGCCCCGAGCCGCTGGGTCGCGGGGAGATGAACATCGACTCGCGCAACTCGAGGACGTGCGCCCGGGCCTCACGGGCGGCGGACCGCGCCTCGCCGCGCTCGATGGCCTCGACCATCGCCCGGTGCTGCGCGTTGCTCTCGCGCAGGTAGGCGATCGGGTACGGAACGAAGAACGCGTAGAGCGCGTCCGCGATCGTCCGGTGCTGCGCCAGCGCCCAGTCCTGGCCGGATGCCGCCGCCACCGCGCGGTGGAAGCGCACATCCGCGGCGTGGAACTGCGTCCAGTCCTCGGCCGACTCCGCGGCGGCGATCGCGGCGCGTGCGTCTTCGAGGTGAGCCGTGGTGTCCGGATCGTCGTGCCGCCACGCCGCCTCGGCGGCCAGTGCGGATTCGATGAGCGCGCGCTCGTGGATCAACGCGCGCACCGTGGGGGCCTCGTCGCGGAACCGTTGGACGGCAGGGTCGTCGGCCCACCGCGTCGGATCGACGTCGGCGGCGACGAACGTCCCGCCATGACGACCGCGCTTGCGGGTGAGGACGTTCTCGTCCGCGAGGGCGCCGAAGGCTCGACGGATCGTGGCCACGCTGACGTCGAGGGCCTCAGCGGACCTCGCGTCGGAGGGGAGACGATCGCCGGCTTTGAGGAGGCCGAGCTCGATCGCCAGGTACAACCGTGCGCGCACCGCGTCGAACATCGACAGGGGAGCGACCCCCGACAGCGCCGGCGCGACGAAGTGCTCGTCCGCGCCGGCGCTCATCGAAGTCATCACCCGATCATGTCATCGAGCGGTGCCACGGCGTCCGCGTCACGCCGTCGAGGTGTCTCCGTGCTCGAGCCGGGTGATCGCCCCGGTGGGCGTGGCATCCGGAATCTGGATCTCGCCGATCCGGTGGCGGCCTCCCTGCACCGCGCCCAGCACCCCCGCCGCGACGGGGATCAGCGCGAGCACGACCGACAGCTCGACACTGCCGCCCGTGATGAGGGTGAAGTTGGACAGGACGAGCCAGAGCGACACCGCCAGTCCGATCACCGCGGCGACGGGCGCCACGACAGCACGACCCATGAGCCCCGCGCGCACGCGGGCGTTACGGCGGAAGAAGACGAACACGGCGACGGAGGTGAGCAGCATGAGCAGCACCATTCCGACGGTGGCCACCCCCGCCATGGATCCGAAGACGCCGATGAGGGGATCGACGTCGAAGACGGCGAACGCTCCCACCAGGATCGCGGCGGTCACGCTCTGCACGACGGACGAGAAAGCGGGGGAGCGGTGCGCGCCGTGCACGGATGCGAGTCGGCGAGGAAGGACACCGCGGCCGGCCAAGGTGAACTGATACCGCGCGATGACGTTGTGGAACGAGAGCACGCACGCGAACAGGCTCGTCACCAGAAGGACTTGGACGATGTCCTGGAAGATCGGACCGAGGTAGCGCCCGGTCAGGTCGATGAGCATGTTCGCGTCCCCCGCGATCGTCGCCTGCGCGAGGGCCACCGCGCCTGTCGCGCCGGCACCGGTGATGAGCGCCCAGCACGAGATCGCGTAGAACACGCCGATGATCAGGACGGCGAGGTAGGTCGCGCGCGGGATCGTGCGTGCCGGGTCGCGGGCTTCGTCGCGGAAGACGGCTGTGGCCTCGAATCCGATGAACCCGGTGAGTGCGAAGAGCACCGCCACGGCCAGTCCGGGGGAGAAGACGTTCGCCGGGGCGAAGGTCGACCACACGATTCCGTCGGACCCGCCCGTGGCGAAGATCACTGTGTCGAGGATGACGACGACGGCGATCTCGGCGACGAGGGCGATCCCCAGGACACGCGAAGACAGGTCGATGTGCCGGTAGCCGAGGAAAGCGACGAGGAGGAGGGCGATGAAGGAGTAGACGCCCCAGTGCACCTCCGGACCGCCGAAGAACGTCACCAGCCCGCCGAACGCCCAGCCGAGGTATCCGTACACGCCCACCTGGATCGCGGTGTACGCCACGAGCGCCACGAAGGCTGCCGCGAGGCCGGCGCGCGGCCCCAGCCCCGCGGCGGCGTATGAGAAGAACGCGCCGGCGTCGCGGACGTAGGGCGTCATGGTCACGAAGCCGACGGCGAAGACGAGCAGCACAACGGCGGCGAGGACGAAGCCGACGGGCGCCCCGGCGCCGTTGCCCGCGCCGACGGCGATCGGCACGTTGCCGCCGATCACGGTGAGGGGCGCCGCGGCGGCGATCACCATGAAGACGATGGAGCCGGTGCCCAAGCGGCCGGTCAGCCGCTTCTGCCCGCTCGCGGGCGTCGTCTCGGGCTCAACGGGTGCGGTCATGTGAATCGTCCTCCTCGGGAAGCGGATGAATGGGTGGAGCGGGTGGAACGGGAAGGTTCGGACGTCGGTCCGAGAGATAGGGGTTGCGGGATTGCGCACCCTCGATGGCCCGCGCGTCGACGGTGGCGACCAGGAGGTCATGGTCGGTGGCGCCGGCGTGGGCGAGGACGGATCCGTCGGCGTTCACGATGCTGCTGCGGCCGACGTAGTGCAGGCGTCCCTCGGAGCCGACCCGATTCGCGTAGGCGATCGCGATCTGGTTCTCCCACGCGCGGACGCGGATCAGGTGTTCCGCGATGAACTCGTAGGGCTCCATCTGCGCGGTGGGCACGACGACGAGCTGTGCTCCGGCGAGCGCGAGCGCCCGGACGTTCTCGGGGAACTCCACGTCGTAGCAGATGAGCATCGCCAGACGTACGCCGCGGAAGTCGATCACCGGGCTCAGAGAGCCGCCGGCGACGAACAGGGAGCGATCGAGTGGGCCGAACAGATGCGTCTTGTCATAGCGGGCGATCAACGAGCCGTCGGCATCCACGAGCAGGACACTGTTGGCGATGCCGTCCGGTCGCCGGATCCCGGTCCCGACGGCCATCGCCAGACCGCTCTCCCGCACCGCGGTGCGGATCCGGTCGGGGAGGTCGTCGGTGACCACCTCGTCCAAGCGCTCGCCGATGTTGTACCCGGTGACGAACATCTCGGGCGTGATGAGGAGGTCGGCCCCGTATGCCCGGGCGCGCCCCGCCGCTTCCCCGAGAGCCCGGAGGTTGCCGTCGACGTCGCCCTCGAGCCCCGAGCTCTGCAGGACGGCGATCCGGAGTGATGCCGGGGCGGTGGCATCCGCGTTCAAAGTGCTCATTTTGAACACTATAGAGACGGTCGTGTTTCCGCCGTATGACTTTCTTTTGCGGCCATCGTCCGGCCCCGGTCAGGACGCGCGCTCCCGCGTCGGTAGAATTCCGACAAACCCGAACGAATGAGGCACTCGCATGACCCGCATCTCCGATTCCGGAATTTCCCTCGCCGTCGTCGGCGCCACCGGCCAGGTCGGCACCGTCATGCTCGAGATCCTCGCCGAGCGGTCGTTCCCGATTCGCGAGCTGCGCCTCTTCGCCACCGCCCGCTCCGCCGGCACCTCGGTCGACTTCGGCGGGCACTCGGTCGTGGTCGAAGACGTCGCCACGGCGGATCCCTCCGGTGTCGAGGTCGCGCTGTTCTCCGCCGGGGCCACCGGCTCGCGCGCCCACGCCCCCCGCTTCGCCGAGGCCGGCGCCCTCGTGATCGACAACTCCAGCGCGTGGCGCATGGACCCCGAGGTCCCGCTCGTCGTGAGCGAGGTCAACCCGCACGCGATCGACCAGGCCGTCAAGGGCATCGTCGCCAACCCGAACTGCACGACCATGGCCGCCATGCCCGTGCTGAAGGTCCTCGACGCCGAGGCGGGTCTCGAGCGCCTCATCGTCAGCACGTACCAGGCCGTCTCCGGCTCCGGTCTCGCCGGTGCCCAGGAGCTCCTCGGCCAGGTCGAGGGCGTCCTCGCGCAGGGCGACGTCGAGCGGCTCGTCCGCGACGGTTCGGCGCTCGACTTCCCCGAGCCCGAGAAGTACGTCGCCCCGATCGCCTTCGACGTCATCCCCTTCGCCGGCAACCTCGTCGACGACGGTCTCAACGAGACCGACGAAGAGAAGAAGCTGCGCAACGAGAGCCGCAAGATCCTCGAGCTGCCCGACCTCCGCGTCGCCGGCACCTGCGTGCGCGTCCCCGTGTTCACGGGCCACTCGCTGAGCATCAACGCCGAGTTCGCCCGCGACCTCACCCCGGAGCGCGCCCGCGAGCTTCTCGCCGACGCCCCGGGCGTGCGGCTCGAAGAGGTGCCGACGCCCCTCCAGGCCGCCGGCACCGACCCCAGCTACGTCGGCCGTATCCGCGCCGATCAGTCTGCGCCCGAGGGCAAGGGGCTCGTGCTGTTCATCAGCAACGACAACCTCCGCAAGGGCGCGGCGTTGAACGCCGTGCAGATCGCCGAGCTCGTCGCCGAAGAGCGTCTCGCGACGGCCTGAGGCCACGACATCCGGGCGACGGATGCCAGGTGTCTCGACATCGAACCGACCGATCTCTCGATGTCGAGAGACCTCGCAGCCCGCGCCTAGAATCGTCGGGTGACTGAAAACGTCGATGTTCTCCTCATCGGTGGCGGCATCATGTCCGCCACCCTCGGCACGCTGCTGAAGGACCTCCAGCCCGATCTGAAGATCGCGGTCCTGGAGCGCTTGAGCGACGTCGCGCAGGAGAGCTCGAACGCCTGGAACAACGCCGGCACGGGGCATGCGGCGCTCTGCGAGCTCAACTACACGCCCGAGTCGAAGGACGGCACGATCGACCCGGCCAAGGCCGTCACGATCAACGAGCAGTTCCAGCAGAGCCGTCAGCTGTGGGCCTCGCTCGTGGCGGAGGGCGTGCTCGACGAGCCGTCGACCTTCATCAACGCGACCCCCCACATGACGTTCGTGCGCGGTGAGAAGGACGTCGCCTTCCTCCGCAAGCGCTACGAGGTCCTCAAAGAGCAGCCGCTGTTCGCGGGCATCGAGTACACCGAGGACTCCCGCGTCATCAACCAGTGGGCACCGTTGCTCATGCAGAAGCGCCGCAAGGGCGAGCCCTTCGCCGCCACCCGGGTCCCCGCCGGCACCGACGTCGATTTCGGCTCCCTCACGCGGCAGCTCTTCGCGAACCTGCGCGAGAAGGGCGTCGAGGTCGTCACCAACCACGACGTCAAGAAGCTGAAGAAGCAGAAGGACGGATCGTGGGAGGTGTCCTACCGCCACGTGATCGGCGGCACCCCCGGCTCGATCAACGCGACCTTCGTCTTCGTCGGTGCGGGCGGCTGGGCGCTGAAGCTCCTGCAGCGTTCCGGCATCCCCGAGATCAAGGGCTACGGCGTCTTCCCCATCGGCGGTCAGTGGCTCAAGACGTCCAATCCCGCGATCGTGGCCCAGCACCACGCCAAGGTCTACTCGCAGGCCTCGGTCGGCGCCCCGCCGATGTCCGTTCCGCACCTCGACACGCGCGTCATCGACGGCGAGTCCTCGCTGCTGTTCGGGCCGTTCGCGACCTTCAGCCCCAAGTTCCTCAAGAACGGGTCGATGCTCGACATCGTCACCCAGGTGCGCCCGCACAACCTCCTGCCGATGCTGAAGGTCGCCGTCGACAATCCCGGCCTCATCAAGTACCTCGTCAGCGAGCTCCTGAAGACCCACGCGAAGAAGGTCGACAGCCTCCGCGACTTCATGCCCACGGCCAAGGCCGAGGACTGGGAGCTGCTCGACGCCGGCCAGCGCGCCCAGGTGATGAAGAAAGACAAGGACAAGGGCGGGGTGCTGCAGTTCGGCACCGAGGTCATCACGGCCTCCGACCGTTCGATCGCCGGTCTCCTCGGTGCGTCGCCGGGTGCCTCGACGGCGGTGTCGATCATGCTCGGCCTGATCAAGACGTGCTTCCCCGAGCGCATGCCCGAGTGGGAGCCGCGTCTGCGCGAGCTCATCCCCAGCTACGGCGAGTCGCTCAACACACGGCCTGACGCGGCGCGCCGAGAACTGGATGCCACGGCCCAGGCGCTCAAGATCAATCCCTGATCCCGTGGCGAAACTGTACTTCCGCTACGGAGCGATGAACTCGGGCAAGTCGACGGCCCTGCTGCAGGCGGCGTACAACTACGAGGAACGCGGCCAGCGCGTGCTGCTGGCGAAGCCCGAGATCGACACCAAGGGCGCCGATCAGATCGAGAGCCGCTTGGGCGTCAGCCGCCCGGTCGATTTCCTCGTGGGCCCCGACGACGATCTGCGCGCGGTGTTCGCCGGGGCCGCCGGCTCCGACCCCGTCGCCTCGCTCCTCGTCGACGAGGCGCAGTTCTTCACCCCGGCCCAGGTCGACGACCTCCTGCGCATCGCGGTCCTCGACGACGTCCCGGTGCTCGCCTACGGCATCCGCACCGATTTCCGCACGGAGGCCTTTCCGGGCTCCGCTCGCTTGATGGAGATCTCCCACAGCCTCGAGGAGCTCAAGACCATCTGCCGGTGCGGTCGCAAGGCCATCTTCAACGCCCGGCTCGTGGGCGGGCGCTTCGTCTTCGACGGCGACCAGGTCGCGATCGACGAGGGCCAGATCCAGGGCGAGGTCACGTACGAATCCATGTGCGCGGCCTGCTACCTGCGGGAGTCCGGCGGTCGTCTCGACGGGCGCTGAGGCGCTCGTATCCCGCATGCGGGCCGCGAGACTGCATCCGGCTGACATCTCGATCGCAGGAAGCCGCCGAGTCGTCAGCGCGGTGCCGTCTCGACGCTGCGTTCAGCCCCGCTCCGCGGCAGGCGTGGGCGCGGCCACGGGTGCGGGCGCGGACGGCTCTGTCGGCGCCGGGCGATAGCCTGAGAGCATGCGCGTACTCCTGGCCGGCGGTGCCGGTTACATCGGAACTCACACGGCCGTCGCTCTTCTCGAGGCCGGCCACGACGTCGTCCTCCTCGACGATCTCTCGGGCACGCACGCGGTCGCCGCGGAGCGCGTCGAGCGGATCACCGGCAAGCCCGCACCGCTCGTGATCGGCGATGCCGCCGACGACGACGTGGTGTCCGCGGTGTTCGACGAGCACGGCCCGATCGATGCGATCATCCACCTCGCGGCGTTCAAGGCGGTGGGGGAGTCCACGCAGAAGCCTCTGGCGTACTACTCCAACAACCTCGACACCACGTTCGCGCTGCTGCGCGTGGGCCTTGCCCACGGCATCCGGTCGTTCGTGTTCTCGAGCACGGGGACCGTCTACTCCGACCCGGCCGATCTGCCGTTCACCGAGGAGTCGACGACGAGCATCGATCTCTCGAACGCGTACAGCAAGTCCAAGCGCATGAACGAGGTCGTCCTCGCCGACGTCGCCCGCGTGAACCCCGAGCTCAACGTGACGGTGCTGCGCTACTTCAACCCGGTGGGGGCGCATCCGTCGGGTCTCATCGGCGAGGACCCCGCCGGCATCCCGAACAACCTCATGCCCTACGTCTCGCGCGTCGCGATCGGCACGCTCGACGAGGTCGGCGTGTTCGGTGACGACTACGACACCCCCGACGGCACGGGGCTGCGCGACTACATCCACGTCGTCGATCTGGCCGAGGGGCACGTCGCCGCCCTGGAGCAGGCGCAGCCCGGGCATCAGGTGTTCAACCTCGGCACCGGTCGCCCGGTGAGCGTTCTCGAGCTCGTCGCCTCGTTCGAGAAGGCCGTGGGGCACGAGCTGCCGAAGCGGATCCTGGATCGTCGCCCCGGCGACGTCGCCGCCACCTACTGCGACCCCACCAGGGCGGCCGAGGTTCTCGGCTGGCGGACGCGGCTCTCGATCGACGACGCCTGCCGCGACTACTGGAACTGGCAGACGACGAACCCCGCCGGCTACGCCACGTCCGCCGACGCCTGACGATCCGCGCGTAGGCTGATGTGGTCCGGCCACATCGGCCGGATCGGACGGACGGGGGATGCCATGCCGGATGCGGCACCGCGTGCGTGGCAGGTCGTCCTCGAGCGGATCGAGGCGGACCTCCGCGAGGGGCGTTTGTCCCCCGGAGACCGCCTGACCCCGGAGCGGGAGCTCGCGTCGACGCTCGGCGTCGGTCGCTCGAGCGTCCGCGAGGCCATCCGCGTCCTCGAGGTGCTCGGCGTCGTGCGCACCGCGACAGGATCCGGGCCGACGGCCGGCGCGATGATCGTGACCACCCCGCGTGGTGGGCTGGCCGCGTTCCTGCGCCTGCAGGTGGCCGCGAACGGGTTCCCGATCGCCGACGTCGTCCGCACCCGCGTGGTTCTCGAGGGCGACGTCGTGGAGCGTCTGGCGACCGATCCCGAAGCCGACCTCACGGAGGTGCACGGGATCCTGGATGCCATGGATGCCGGCGCTCTCACCCCCGAAGAGTTCCTCGCCCTCGATGCGCGCCTGCACCAAGCGCTCGCGGAGGCCTCGGGCAACGCGGTGGTCGCCGCGATGATGGCGGGGCTTCGCAGTTCGATCGAGTCGTACACCCAGCTCGGCGCCGCGCGCATGAGCGATTGGCCGTCGACCGCCGCGCGCCTGCGGGACGAGCACCGCGACATCGTCGGCGCGGTGACCCGTGGCGACGGCGTCCGCGCGCGCGATGCGGTTCGCGGACACATCGCCGGGTACTTCCGTCAGGTCGCCGAGGAGCTCGGTGCCACCGCAGACCTCGCATCCGCAGAGAGCGCGTCCGCGCGCCCGTGAGAGGACATCCATGACCGACCGTCCCGTCCGCCCGCCCCGGCCTCAGCACGTGCTCGAGGTCGTGTCGACCGAGCGTCTGACCCCTCACCTCGTCCGCGTTCGCGCGCGCGGAGCTGATCTCTCGGCGTTCCGCGAGAGCGCGTTCACCGACAAGTACGTCAAGATCACCTTCGTCAAGCCCGAGCTGGGGCTCGAGCCGCCCTACGACCTCGCGGCACTGCGCGAGACCCTCGCTCCGGAAGACCTTCCGGTCACGCGGACGTACACCGTCCGCGAGGTCGCCGGTGACGAGCTCGCGATCGACTTCGTCGTGCACGGCGACGAGGGCCTCGCGGGGCCGTGGGCGGCACGCGCCCAGCCGGGGGAGCGTCTCGTGGTGTCGTCGCCGGGAGGCGGCTACGCCCCGGACGCCGAGGCCGACTGGCACCTGCTGGCCGGCGACGAATCGGCGATCCCCGCGGTCGCGGCCGCCCTGGATGCCCTCCCCGCGGATGCCGTGGGCGCGGTCTTCCTCGAGGTGCAGGAGCGCGGCGAAGAAGTGCCGCTCACCGTTCCCGACGGCGTGCGTGTCGAGTGGGTGTACCGCGGAGCAGCGACGGCGGGGACGTCCCGCGTGCTCGTCGACGCCGTCGCCGCGTGGACGCCGCCGGTCGGGCGCGGACACGTCTTCGTGCACGGCGAGCGCGAGGCGATGAAGGCGCTGCGCGATGTCATCTTCGGGCAGTGGGGGATCCCCCGTGCACAGGTGTCGTTGTCGGGGTACTGGGCCTACGGGCGGACCGAGGATCGCTTCCAGGCCGAGAAGCGCGAACCGATCGGGCAGATCCTCTGAGGTCGCCGCTGCGCCGCCCGACATGAGGAACGCCGCCTCGCGCGAGACCCCCGCTGTCGTGCGGTGTCTCGCCCGAGACGGCGTTTCCGGTGGTGCGGGTCAGGCCTGCGCGCGCTCCGGGAGCGTCGGGATCAGGGCGTCGAGGTAGTCGGCCGTGTCCTCCCAGCCGTGGACCGCGTGGCACTCGACCCCCATCGCGAGTACGGGGTAGTCGTTGCCGTCCGGGTCGAGGCGGTCGCCGACGAAGAGCATGTCGTCGAGAGCGATGCCGGTGGCGTCAGCCAGTTTGCGCATCCCGTACGCCTTGTCGATGCCGCGGTGGGTGATGTCGACCGAGGTCGAACCCCCGGAGCGGACTTCGAGGTCGGGGATGCGGGCGGCCACGGCCTCGCGCAGAGCGTTCTTCTTCTCGCCGGTGGGGTCCCACGCCATCTTCGCCTCGAGCGGGGCGCTCTGGCCGAGCGCCGAGAACGTGATCTGCGAGCCGCGGTCCTCGAGGATCTCGCCCCACGGCTCGGCCTCCCACAGGCCCAGACGCTCGGCCTCTTCGCGCACCGCGGCGAGAGCGCGCGACTTCTCGTCGTCGGTGAGCGAGTGCGCGTACACGGTCCGGATGCCGTCGGCTCCGAGGCGGTAGTACTGCGTGCCGCACGTCGGCATCAGGTGAAGGTGGTCGAGCATCTCGGAACCGGTCTCCGGCAGCCGCTCGACCACCTGGGAGCGGAACTGCTGGAGCTGGCCACCGGAGATGATCGCGACCTCGACACGCTCCGCGAGCGCGAGCAGGAGATCGCCCATGCGGGGCGAGATCGCGGTCTTGGAGGGCGCGAGAGTGTCGTCGAGGTCGAAGGCGACGAGACGCGGTGAGGGTGCGGACACGATGCTCCTGCAGGGTGAGGTCGATGGGTGGGGCCGGCCGGACCCCGTGGGGTCCGCGGGATCGGCATCGACGGGGGATGCCGCGGGCTAGATGGATCCTACCGACCGGGCCTGGGCCGCCGCCGCGGTGGCAGCCGGGCGGCGGGAGGGTGAGATCGCCGCGGCCACGGCGGGCCGAAAAGCGGGCTGCATTCTCTGGCAAAGGGCGACGCGGACCTGGTCGCGGGGAGCCACGCGCATTCCGAGAAAGCCCGTGCCGACCGATCATGAAAGTCTTCTCATCTTTAGGGGCAATTTGTAAACCCGTACATAAAGAATTGCCAGCTTGTCGTAGGGTGGCGGGGAACCTGAGAGGTGGGTGGGGGCCCGAACACGGTCTCTTTGCGCGCACTCCGGTGTTATTCCCATAAGAAACACATGAGATGAGCCGATGAAACGAAACATGAAGCGTGTGGGGTGGGCGGGCGCATCCGCCGCGTTGGCCCTCGCTGCAACGGGGTTCATCGCCCCGACGGCAGCCTTCGCGGGTGATGCAGAGTCCACTGCTCCGACGTCCGGGCCGCAGTTCGACGCCGCGGCCAAGGCGCTGCTGAGCAGCGACGACCAGGTCAAGATCGTCGGTGCCGACGGAAACGGAAACGTCGTCGTCTACACGACCGCTGATGAAGCGAGCCTCAAGGGTGAGCCCCGCGCGTTCGTCGACAACAATGCGAACGTCATTCTGAAGAAGCTCGACTCCGCCCCCAAGAAGGCGGCGTCCACCGATGTCGTCGGCGGTGCCGGCTACTTCGGCCGGGTTTCGGGTAACAGCGGGTATTCGTGCTCGGTGGGCTTCAGCGGCTTCAGCCCCACCGGTGCCCCGGCGGTCATCAGCGCCGGCCACTGCACCCAGGACGGCGAGATCGGCGAGGTCTCCCTCACCGTGCCTCGTTCGGACACCGCCGGGGGCGGCGGCCAGGGCCCCGTGGAGCTCTCCCACACGCTGGGCGACTTCGGCTTCTCCCAGTTCGGCGGCCCCGGCAACACCGCCGGCGCCGACGGTGCCGCGGACTCGGTCGACATCTCGGTGATCGACGTCACCAACGGTGACCTCGACCTCAAGCCCGAGGTCACCGACTGGTCGAACATCGATGACCTGTCGGCATCCACGTTCCCGATCAAGTCGGTCGGTGAGGCTGAGGTCGGCCCCTTCGCGAAGTCCGGTCGTACCACCGGCTACACGCAGGGCAACATCGAGATCGTCAACGGCTGGCTCGACGTCGAGGGCCGCTGGGTCCACGGCTTCGGCGGTCCCATCGACGTCATCCAGGGTGACTCGGGTGGACCCATGTGGCAGGGCGACAAGGCCGTCGGCGTGACGTCGGCGCTCTTCGACTACCAGGGCGTCCGCTACGGCTGGGGCGCCGACCTGCTGTCGGGCCTCGCGCAGACCGACGGGTACACCGTCGCGGTGCAGGTCGATGCCCCGAAGCTCACCACCGAGGACGGCAGCACGGTCACGACCGGCTCGACCATCTCGGGTACGGCTCAGGCCAACACCAAGCTCGTCGTGACCCCGGCGAAGGGTGACGAGTTCACCATCGACGTCGACGGCTCGGGCACCTGGAGCTTCACGGTTCCGGAGCGCCTCGGTGACTACGCCTTCACGCTGCAGTCCACGAGCGGCTACAGCAAGTCGTCGACGGTCGACGCCGCGGTGAAGGTCGTTCCGCAGGCGCCGGCGATCACGTCGCCCGCTGACGGCTCGTCCACCGTCTCCGAGGTCACCAAGATCTCGGGCACCGGTCTCGTCGGAGCCACCGTCACCCTCACCGGTGACGTCAAGGCCACCGCCAAGGTCGGCGCTGACAACACGTGGTCGGTCGAGGCCGACCTGAACGAGGGTTCCTACAAGGTCACCGCTACGCAGGCGCGTGACGGCGTCACCTCGGCCTCCACCTCGGCCTCCTTCGCCGTGATCCCCGCGCAGCCCACCATCGACGGCATCGTCGACGGCAGCAGCTACTCGGACTCGGCCGTCCCGACCAAGGTGTCGGGCTCGGGTGAGACCGGTGCGGACATCTCCGTCGCGCTGAACGGCGCCGAGGTCGGCACGACCGAGGTCAAGAACGGCAAGTGGACGGTCGCCTTCGCGGACGCCCTGGCTCCCGGTGACTACACCGTCGTCGCCACGCAGACGGTGAACGGTCAGTCGAACAGCACCTCGGTGTCGTTCTCGGTCGCCGCGGCCCCCGGCCCGTCGCCCTCGCCCAGCACGCCCAGCACCCCCGGCCCGACCCCGGGCCCGCAGGGCACGCTGCCGAAGACGGGTGCGAGTGACCCCGCGCCGCTCGCCCTGGGTGCAGCTGCACTCCTCCTGGGTGGCCTCGGAGCGGTCGGTTACCGTCGCTTCCGTCGCGTGAGCCGCTAAGCAACACGCCTCATCGCCCCCGCCATCGCACCCTCGGGTGTGGTGGCGGGGGCGATGTCGTTGTCGGCGCCGAACCGTCTCCTGTGCGCGCGAGCCGCGGCGCGACGCCGTCCCTCCGTCGCGAAACAGGCGGCCGCGACAGGGAAGCTGCCACCGTCCCCGATAGGGTGAGCCGGTGAGCGAAGCGGTCGAGAGCGAGAGCGGATCAGGCGATTTCGTCCAGTCCCTCGCCCGCGGACTCGAGGTGATTCGCGCCTTCGACGCCGAGCACCCCGCGCTGACGCTGAGCGACGTCGCCCGCCGGGCGGACCTGACCCGCGCCGCCGCGCGTCGATTCCTGCGCACTCTCGAGACGCTCGGGTACGTACGCGCGGACGGACGGGCGTTCTCGCTGACACCTCGCATCCTCGAGTTGGGGTTCAGCTACCTCTCCGCCCTCTCCCTCCCCGCCCTCGCGCAGCCTCACCTGGAACGCCTCTCGCGCCAGGTCGACGAGAGCGTGTCGTCGGCGGTGCTCGACGGAGCCGACATCGTGTACGTCGCGCGCGTTCCCACCCGGCGGATCATGAGCGTCGGCATCACCATCGGCACGCGGTTCCCCGCCTACGCCACCAGCATGGGGCGGGTGCTCCTCGCGGCGCTCCCCGAAGACCGTGCGCGCGGGATCATCGCCGCGTCGCACCCCGCACCGCTCACGTCGCGAACGCGGACGGATGTCGAGGTGATCCTCGCCGAGCTGGGTGAGGTGCGCACGCAGGGGTGGTCTCTCGTCGACGGCGAGCTCGAGGAGGGGTTGCGGTCGCTGGCCGCCCCTCTCCACGACCGCGAAGGAACCGTGGTGGCCGCGGTAAACATCTCGGCGACCGCGCGGGGCGACGCGGACGCGTGGCGTGCGCAGTGCCTGCCGGATCTGCTCGCGGCCGCAGCCGACATCGACGGCGATCTCCGTCTCGTCTGATCCGCGCCGATGGCCCTCGGGCGATGCTCCGGGCCGTGGCCGGGCGCCCGGCGGCGCATCGGGGACGCGGCGAGGCGGGTGCCGGAACGTCGGTGTGCCGGCATCCGCCTCTTGTTGTCGCCGAGGCGCGCGCGTAAAGTTGTTCGCATAACGTACGCACGTTCGCAGAGCGAACATTTGAGGGAGTCCGTGTGATCGACAAGACCGTCCCCGACGTCGCCGCCGCCGTCGCCGGCATTCGCGATGGAGCCACCGTGATGATCGGCGGATTCGGCCGCGCCGGTCAGCCCGTCGAGCTCATCGACGCACTCATCGCGCACGGCGCACGCGACCTCACCGTCGTCAACAACAACGCGGGCAACGGCGACACGGGGCTCGCGGCCCTCCTCGCGGCGGGGCAAGTGCGCAAGATGATCTGCTCGTTCCCGCGGCAGAGCGACTCCTGGGTGTTCGACGGGCTCTACCGCGACGGCGAGGTGGAGCTGGAGCTCGTGCCGCAGGGGAACCTGGCGGAGCGCATTCGCGCGGCCGGTGCCGGCATCGGCGGGTTCTTCACTCCGACAGGCTTCGGCACCCAGCTCGCCGAGGGCAAGGAGACGCGCAGGATCAACGGACGCGACTACGTGCTCGAGTACCCGATCCACGCCGATGCGGCGCTCATCAGCGCGCGCGCCGCCGACCGGTGGGGGAACCTCGTCTACCGGGAGACGGCCCGCAACTTCGGTCCGATCATGGCTGCCGCGGCCGCGACAACCGTCGTGCAGGTCGATGAGATCGTTCCCCTCGGCGGGCTCGATCCCGAGGCGGTCGTGACCCCGGGGCTCTATGTCGACCGCGTCGTCGCGGTGGGGGAGCGCGCGTGGCTTCACGACGGCGCGTTCGTCGGCGGTGTCGACATCGAGGGTCGCCCGCTCGCCCCCGAAGGGTCCGCGTCGTGAGTGCCCGTCGCCCCGGCCGCTCGTCCGCGCCCGGCGCCTCGGCGCGCACGGTCGTCCGCACCGATTCTCGAACCCAGGAAGAGGCAGAACAGTGACCACCCGCATCTCCCGCGTGCAGCTCGCCGCCCGCGTGGCATCCGATATCCCCGAGGGCGCCGTCGTGAACCTCGGCATCGGTGCGCCCACCCTCGTCGCGGACTACCTGCCCGAGGGGCTCGAGATCGTCCTGCACACCGAGAACGGGATGCTCGGCATGGGGCCGGCTCCCGCGCGCGGCCTGGTCGATCCCGACCTCATCAACGCCGGCAAGCAGCCGGTCACCGCCCTCGCGGGGGCTGCGTACTTCCACCACGCCGACTCGTTCGCGATGATGCGCGGCGGACACCTCGACGTGTGCGTGTTGGGCGCGTTCCAGGTGTCGGCCGGCGGCGACCTCGCCAACTGGTCGACCGGGGAGCCCGGGGCGATCCCCGCGGTCGGCGGCGCGATGGACCTCGCGATCGGCGCGAAGGACGTCTACGTCATGACCGACCTGCTCACGAAAGGCGGTGAGCCCAAGCTCGTCGCCTCCTGCAGCTACCCGCTCACCGGCGTCGGCTGCGTCTCGCGCGTCTACACCGACCACGGCGTCTTCGACGTCACGCCCGACGGCTTCCGCGTCCGCGAGCTGTTCGGAGACAACACGCACGCCGAGATCTCGGCCCTGCTGGGTCTCGACCTCATCGAACAGGAAGCCTGAGCCATGCCCACATCGTTCGTCTACGACGCCGTCCGCACGCCCTTCGCGCGGCACGGCAAAGCGTTCGCCGACGTGCGCCCCGACGACCTCGCGGCCACCGTCATGGCGTCCGTCGTCGAACGCACCGGCATCGATCCCGCTCGCATCGAGGACGTGATCTTCGGCGACGCCAATCAGGCGGGGGAGGACAACCGCAACGTCGCGCGATTCGGCGCGCTGCTCGCGGGCTTCCCGTCGTCGGTGCCCGGAACGACGATCAACCGCCTGTGCGGATCCTCGCTGGATGCCGTGATCCAGGGCTCGCGCGCGATCGAGGCCGGGGATGCCGACGTGATCCTCGCGGGCGGTGTCGAGTCGATGACGCGCGCGCCCTTCGTGGTCGAGAAGAGCCCACGCCCCTTTCCTGCGGCGAATCAGACGATGTGGAACACCTCGATCGGCTGGCGCATGACCAACCCGCGTCTGCGGAAGGACTGGACGATCTCCAACGGCGAGAGCGCCGAGAAGCTCGCGGAGATCTACGGCATCTCGCGCGAGGAACAGGATGCCTTCGCCGCCCGCAGCCACCGCTTGGCCGCCGCCGCGTGGGCCGACGGCCGCTTCGACGACGAGATCGTCCAGGTCGAGGGGCATGCGCTCACGCGCGACGAGGGCATCCGCGACGACTCGACCGCCGAGGTACTCGCGGGCCTGCGGCCGGCTTTCCGCAAGGACGGATCGGTGACGGCCGGGAATTCCTCGCCGATCAACGACGGCGCGTCGGCCGTGCTGCTGGGGGCCGAGGGGATCCTGGATGCCGAGCCCCTGGCGCGCATCGCCGGCCGCGCCGCGTTCGGCAACGACCCCGACGTGTTCGGCGTCGCCCCCGTCGAGGCGGCGAACCGCGCGCTGGCCCGGGCGGGACGTTCGTGGAGCGATGTGAGCTTCGTCGAGCTGAACGAGGCGTTCGCGTCGCAGACCCTCGCGTGCGCGAAGCTGTGGACCGAGCTGGACCCCGCGCTGCTGAACGAGAACGGGGGCGCCATCGCGATCGGTCACCCCCTCGGCGCGTCGGGTGGGCGCATCATCGCGCGCGCGGCCCACGAGCTGAAGCGTCGTGGCGGAGGCGTCGCCGTGACAGCGATCTGCATCGGCGTGGGGCAGGGGCTCGCGGTGGTGCTGGAGCGCTGAGCGTGCGCTGGGCCGGGTGACATCGCCTCGTCCGGAAATGAGTGAGGGCCCTTCGCGAATCGCGAAGGGCCCTCACTCATTTCTTCAGATGGTCGGGGTGACAGGATTTGAACCTGCGGCCTCGTCGTCCCGAACGACGCGCGCTACCAAGCTGCGCCACACCCCGTGGCCAACCATGAAAGTCTACCCCGATCGCGGACGTCCGCCCAATCGGCGCGCGTGGCGGGAGTGTCGTACCTCTGCGGGGTGGCGGCGCAGGCGGGGGCCGGAAGCATCGGGGAACGCTCCCGGCCTCCTCCGAGCGGCTTCACGGCCGGTCCCGAGCGGTATCCGACGGCCCTCCGATCCGTCGCCCGGGCCCGATCCGTCACCGGGACCTGACCCGTTCCCGGGGCCCTGACCTGTCGCGGGACCTCCGCCTCAGGGGCACCGCGTCGAGGCCGCCGCGTCAGGAGCCGCCGCGTCGAGGCCGCCGCGTCAGGGGCAGCCGCGTCAAGGCCGCCGCGTCGGACGCCGTCGCGCGACGACGGCCGCTCCCGTGCCCAGTGCCAGGGCGAGCATCGCACCGAGCGCCGCCCCGCCCATCGAGGCTCCTGCGACGCCGGTGGACGCGAGAGCGGCGGGGAGGGCCGCCGTGGGCGAGGGCGTCGGTGTCGGCGTGGACATCGGTGTGGACGTCGGGACGGGCGTAGGGGCGGGAGTGAACGGCGGGGGTGTGGGGGCCAGCTGCTCGGTCTGGGAGGGCTTCGCGAAGCGCTCCGTCCAGGTGTATCCCCGTGGGAGGTGCGGCGCGATCGCAGCGTCCTGCTCGTCTCTCGAGATCCGCCACACGGCGGTGTAGACCCCGGGGCCCGGGAGCGTCTCCGTCGTGGAGATCCGATAGGTCCCCGGCCCTCGATTCGGATCCGTCGTCAGCGTGAGTCGAGCGACGGGGGAGAGACCGGAGGGGACTTTCGCCGACTCGGCGGGGAACGCCCCCGTCCGATAGAGGTCGGCGGTGGCGACCAGCGGAACGAAGGAGCTGTCGGCCCGACGGGGCCAGACGCCGTCGTCGACGGACACGGTCACCTCGTCGACGAACCTGTCGCCCTCGATATGAGCGGTGGTCTCGATGAGGGGACGGAACTGGACGGGGCGCGCCGCCGCGTCGGTCGTCGACAGATCGAACGTCTGTGGGTCGGCCGGGCCGGCCGACTCCTGCTGACCCGGGGTGGTGAACAGGCGCACCGCCGCGGCCGGCACCCGGAACGTTCCGGACGCCCGCACCGTGTAGGGACGTCCGTCGCTCCCGGAGGGGCGCGGAGCGGCGATCGGATAGACGACGCCGGCTCGCACATCGGAGCGCTCGGCCGTCCCTGTATCGGCGAAGACGGCGTTCTCGAGTCGGAGCGTGCCGGTGGCGTCGGGGTCGACGTCGGCGACGATGGTGCCCTCGGTCGGATCGTCTCCGGCGGTGGTGAGCGTCAGGGAGCCTCCGGTACGGGGCACGCGCACGGCCGCGGCTTCGGTGAGGTACTGGTCCACGCGCGCTTGGATCGCCGCGCTGTTCTCGGGGCTGGCGCGGCGCATGATGTAGTCGATCGCCTCGCCGAGCGAGTCGCCGCGGTAGCCCCACGAGTGCAGGGTCGTGTCGCGGTCGACGATCGCCTTCACCGCCCATCCCACGCTCGCTGCCTGCACGGGGTCATCGGTCTGGCCGTAGGCCGAGACGAGATGGTTGATCGAGACGAGCTGCTGGGCGCTCAGGCCCCGCACGTCCGCGGTCGTGCCGTGATCGGTCGTCCCGCCGGTCGCGACGGGAAGGCCGGGGTGGATGCAGTACGTGTGCACATCGCCGACGCGCATGGAGCCGTGCCAGCCGGTGGATGACAGGGGCGCCCACGTGCCGAAGCCCGTTCCCCGATCGGCGGCGGTCGCCGGGGCGGCGAACAGGGCGGTTGCAGCGGCGACGAGCGTGAGGACGACGGCCACGGCTCGCCGTCGGCGATGCGGTCGTGGGGAGTGCGAGTGAGGCATGGAGAGTCCCTTCGGTTGGAGACTCGATCCTGGTCGAGGAGCACCACCCGCGAACCGGCGAAGGGGCCGTTCCGTGGAGGAAACGGCCCCTTCGGGGATGGTGCAGAAGCACTCAGCGCGGCAGCAACGTCAGCAGGGTCGCTTCCGGTCGGCACGCGAAACGCACGGGGGCGTAGATCGAGTGCCCGAGGCCGGCGCTCACGTTCAGCGGCACCGAGCGACCGCCGTGCGACCACTCGCTGAGCCCGCGGGCCTGATCCAGGGGGATGTCGCAGTTCGACACGAGCGCGTTGCGGCTGAACGGGACGCGCACCTGGCCTCCGTGCGTGTGCCCCGCCAGCAGCACGTCGGCACCGAAGTCGATGAACGTATCGAGCGTCCGCCGGTACGGCGCGTGCATCACACCGAGCGTCAGGTCGGCGGCATCCAGAGTCTCGAGGACGGGCGGGATCTGCTCGGGGCGGTCCCATTTGCGGTGGGCATCGTTCACGCCGAAGGCGGTGACGCGCACACCCTTCACCTCGAGGGACACGGCGGTGTCGTCGAGGATGTTCCACCCGAGATCGTCGGTGAAGAAGCGGTCGAGGGCGTCGACGTCGAGGTGCTTGTGGGCGGGGACGTTCCCGGACGGGCCGAGGAAGTACCGCAGCGGATTGCGCGGCGCAGGCTCCTGGAAGTCGTTGGACCCGTGGACGACGAGGCCGGGCACGCCCCGCAGGGGCGCGAAGGCGGTGCGGATGCCGGTCAGCCCGTCGCGGTGACCGAGGTTGTCGCCCGTGTTCACCACGAGGTCGGGGGACAGCTCGGTGAGCCGGGCCATCCACTCCTGCTTGCGATGCTGCCACGGTGCCATGTGCGCGTCCGACACGTGGAGGACACGGATCGGCTCGGCGCCCTTCGGGAGCACACGGAGGGCGTGGTAGCGCACGGTGAACAGGTACCGCTCGACGCCCATGCCCCAGATGGCCGCGCCGACAGCGGCCGCCCCCGCAACCGCGAGGGGTGCGAGGGCGGCCTTCACTGCGGGATGGGTCACGGGCAGTCCTTCGCCGCGATGCTCAGCGACACGGCGGTGCTCTTGTTCGTCGAGGTTCCGGCGGCCGGGTTCGTCCCGGTGACGCGACCCTCGGCGGGTGCGCTCGCGTCCTTCTCGCAGCTGCCGATCGAGACGGTCCCGAATCCCGCGGCGAGCAGGGCGGCCCGTGCGGAACTCACCGGGTTGCCCGACACGTCCGGCACCGTGGCGCCCTGGCCGTTGCCGGGGCTGAGGGTGATCGTCGAGCCCGCGGGTGCCGATCCGGCGCCCGGGTTCTGCGCGGCGACGCGGTCGCCGCCGAGCTCGGAGTCGACGGGCGATCCGATGCTCACGCTGAAGCCCGCACCCTGCAGGGTGGAACGGGCCTCGTCGAGCGTCTTCCCGACGACGTTCGGCAGGTCCTTCTGGATCGTCCGGATGAGGTTCGAGGACGGCCTGGGGAAGGCATCGCCCCCGTAGAACTCGTCCGCGGCGCGCTGCGATTCCTCGGCGATCGAGTACCGCATGTCGGAGAGCTGCTGACCGTTCCAATACTTGCCGAACAGGTTCTCGGTGCCGTCCCAGTTACCGACCCACACGGCGGTGGTGACGTTGGTCGAGGACTCGATCATCCAGGTGTTCCAGCCCTCGTGGGTACCGGTCTTGCCCATCAGCTGCGTCCCGTCGAAGGGGTTCGCAGCCTGACCGGTTCCGCCGCCGGTCATGACGCCCTGCAGCGCGTACGCGGCCGTGGCAGCGACCTCCGGCGTCAGGGTGCCGGGCGTGCACTGGCGGTCGGGGATCGGACGCTCGGCACCGTCGCTGTCCGTCACCTTGTCGATGACCTTCGGTTGGCAGTGGGTGCCGCCGTTGGCGACGGTCGCGTACGCTCCGGCCATCGCGATCGGCGAGACGTTGTCGTCGCCGATGACGTTGTTGGCGACCCGCATCTCGATGTCGGTACCGTCGCCACGGGTGACGCCGAGCTTCTTGGCGACCTTGGCGATGTCGCACAGGTCGAGCTGCGAGGCCATCGTGAGGTATCCGGTGTTGAGCGAGTTCTTGGTGAAGGTCAGCGGGGTGCCGTAGTAACCCGGGTCGGACCCGAAGTTGTTGATGATGGTGCTGCCGCCGTTGATCCAGTCGCCGTAGCACGAGTTCTTCATGTTCGGCACCGGACGCAGGCGACCGTTGAGGTTCTCGTTGAGGGAGTGACCCTTCTCGAGCCAGTCCACCAGAGTGAACAGCTTGAACGTCGACCCGGCATTGAACCCGTTCGACCCGCCGTTGTCCTTATCGCCCGCGAAGACGATCGAGTTGTAGGCGGGATCGGATTCCGCCTGCGTCGGGTCCTGGGTGAACTTCGTGTTCTGCGCGATGCCGAGGATGCGGCCGGTCTTGGCCTCCATGCTCACCGCGGTCGAACCGAACTTCATCCCCTCGAAGCTCTGCGGCGCGTTCTCGTTCATCGCCGTCTGCGAGGCATCCTGAATCCGCCAGTCGAGCGTGGTCTGGATCGTGAGGCCGTCCTGACGGAGCGCGCGAACGCGATCGTCGACGTCGGTGCCGAAGGCGGGATCGTTCAGGATCGTCGAGACGACGTACTGGCAGAAGTACGGCGCACCCGAGTTGGCGCATCCCTGATCGGTCTCGGTGATCTTGGGCGTGATCGGCTCGATCGCCGCGGCGACGTATTGCTCGTGCGTGATCTTCCCGTCGATTTCCATGCGGCTGAGGACATAGAGCTGTCGGCCCTTGGTCTCGCTGTAGCCGTCGGCGGCGTTCACGAGCTGCTCCTGCGTGATCTCGCCGTTGTCGCGGAGTGTGTAGAGCGCCTGGATCGTGCTCTGGTCGACGTCGTCGATCGAGCCGTCCGGCGCCTTGTTCCAGGTCACCGATCCGTCCTCGTTCGAGATCGAGCCGTTCGGGCGGTCGATGCGGAAGCGGTTGGGGTTCTGCACCATGCCGGCGAGGATCGCCGCCTGCCCCACGTTCAGCTGCGCGGCCGGAACATCGAAGTAGTACTTCGCCGCCGCGTCGATGCCGTACGTCACGCCACCGAAGTTCGCGATGTTCAGGTAGCCGAGGAGGATCTGGTCCTTCGTGTACTGCTTCTCGAGCTGGATCGCGTACCGCATCTCCTGCAGCTTGCGCTGGTAGCCCTCGACGCCGTCGGCCTGGATGGCCTGGAGAGCACACTCCTGCAGGGCTTCATCGCGCGTCTTGGCAGGCGTGCCGTCCGAGCCGTCCGTCGCCTTGGCGTCGCGTTCGCAGCGCTGGACGAGGACGTTCTTGACGTACTGCTGGCTGATCGAGGAGCCACCCTGGGTCTCGCCGCCGGAGGCGTTGCTGAGCAGCGCGCGGGTCGTGCCGATGAGGTCGACGCCACCGTGCTGGTAGTACCGCGGGTCCTCGGAGGAGAGGATCGCGTCGTACATGACGGGGTTGACCTGGTCGAAGGTGACGGGGGAGCGGTTCTGGTCGTAGAACTTCGCGAGCACCCGGTCGCCGGCCATGAGCGTGGTCGGCAGCATGAGCGCGTCAGGCTGCAGGTAGCTCGGCATGTTGTCGAAGATCGTAATGGCGCTGCTGGCGGCGGCGCCCGACACGGCAATCGCCGGGGTGACGGCGGCGGTCAGCAGAACACCGGCGGCCGTGCTCAGGCCGACGAGGCCGAGGATGCCGCCGAGCGCACCGCTAGCCGTTCGTTTGTTCTCAGGCATAGGGTTGATGCTAAGCGACGTTGCTGGGCGATGCCTTGATGGCGTGCGCTCGCGCGCGTACGCGTCCTGGCCGCGCACACCTCGTGCGCGGCATCCGAGTCACCTTCGGGAGCTGCGAATGACCACGTGGGAGTACCTCACCACGCCGCTGTTGATCCACAACACCGCGGCGATCCTCAACAACTGGGGAAAGCAGGGGTGGGAACTCGTGCAGGTGGTCACCGGCCCCGAGGGCGGGCTCGTCGCCTACTTCAAGCGCCCCACCGGCGGCGGGACCGCGAATGCCGGACTCGGTGCCGCCGAAGCGGCCGCACGTCAGTTCGAGGGCCAGCAGTGAGCGTCGCGGAGCGTCTCGCCACGCTGGGCGTCGAGGTCCCCTCGGTCGTCCCGCCGGTCGCGGCCTACATTCCCGCGAAGCGGCACGGCGACCTCGTGTACACCTCCGGTCAGCTGCCCATGGTGCAGGGAGCGCTTCCCGCGGTCGGCAAGGTCGGCGAGGCGGAGGGGCTGGTCAGCCCCGCGGATGCCAAGACCTCCGCGCGTCAGTGCGCGCTCAACGCGATCGCCGCGGCCGCGGCCGTCGTCGGCGGCGTCGACAAGCTGACGGGCGTGCTGAAGGTCACCGGGTTCGTGGCATCCGTTCCCGCCTTCACGGGACAGCCGGGCGTCATCAACGGAGCGAGCGAGTTCCTGGGCGAGGTCTTCGGCGACGCGGGCGTCCACGCCCGCTCGGCCGTCGGGGTTCCCGTGCTTCCGCTCGACAGCCCGGTCGAGGTCGAGGTCATCTTCACCGTCGCCTGACGACGGACACCCGAGAGGGGACGGGACCACGCGGTCCCGTCCCCTCTCGGCGCTCCTAGGACTCTTCGGGGCGAGCCGCCGCGGCGACCTCGGCCTCGGAGGGGACGTAACCCTCGATGTGCCGCTCGTCGACGCCGTTGTACGCCGACAGCGGGCGGATGAGGGCATTGGATGCCGTCTGCTCGATGATGTGCGCCGTCCAGCCCGTGACGCGCGCCGCGACGAACAGCGGGGTGAACGTCGGAGTGTCGAAACCGATGAGGTGATACGCCGGGCCCGACGGGTAGTCGAGGTTGGGGTAGATGCCCTTGCGCGAGACGAAAGCGGTCTCCAGCTCGTCGTACAGCGCGGCGAGCTCGTCGGCACCGTAGTGGGCGACGAGGGTGTCGAGGGCGGCCTTCATCGTGGGAACGCGGGAGTCGCCCTTCTTGTACACCCGGTGGCCGAAGCCCATGATCTTGCGCTTGTGCGCGAGGGCGTCGTCGAGCCACCCTTCGACGCGCTCGGCCGAGCCGATCTCATCGAAGATGTGCATGACGGCTTCGTTCGCGCCCCCGTGCAGCGCACCCTTGAGGGCGCCGATCGCGCCCACGACGGCCGACGACAGGTCGGCGGTGGTCGAGGTGATGACCCGCGCCGTGAAGGTCGACGCGTTGAAGGAGTGCTCGGCGTACAGGATCATCGAGACGTTGAACGCCTCGGCGACGACGTCCGCCGGCTCCTCCCCGAACGTCATCCAGAGGAAGTTGCGCGAGTAGTCGAGATCGGCACGCGGGGGAATCGGCTCCTGCCCACGGCGCCGGCGCTGGTCGTAGGCCACCATGGCCGGGATCTTCGCGAACAGGAGCTTGGCCTTGGCGAGATCGGCGGCGGGGGAGTTGTCCGCCACGTCGTCCGCCGCGGCGCCGAGCGCCGAGACGGCGGTGCGGACGACGTCCATGGGGTGCGCCTCGAGCGGGAGCAGGTCGATCACCGTCTTGATGTCGGCGTCGAGATCGCGGTGCGCGCGCTCGAAGGCCTCGAACTCCGCCCTCTCGTCGTCGGTGGGCAGGTCGCCGTTCCACAGCAGCAGCGCGACGGCCTCGAAGGACTGGGTCGCGGCCAGCTCCTGCACGGGGTATCCCCGGTAGAGGAGGGAGTTGGTGTCGGGGTTGACCTTGCTGATGGCGGTGTAGTCCACCGTGACCCCGGCGAGGCCCTTCTTGATGTCGTCCTGGATGTCGGCCATGCTCACTCCTTCGTGATGGTGAAATCGAAGATGTTCGTGTCGAAGCGGTTGTACTGCTCGTAGTCGATCAGGTCGTAGAGGTCGGCGCGATGCTGCATCTGCCCGAGCTGGTTCTTCAGGTGGCCTTCGTCCTGCAGCGCATCGAGCGCGCGGTCGGCCGTGCCCATCGCCAAGCGCAGAAGCGAGACCGGCCAGATGGCGATGTTCACCCCGACGTTCCGCAGATCGTCGACGCTGAACAGGTCGCTCTTCCCGAACTCGGTCATGTTCGCGAGGATCGGCACGTCGACCGCGGCGCGCACCGCCTCGAACTCCGCGAGGGTGCGCATCGCCTCGGGGAAGATCGCGTCGGCTCCGGCGTCGACGAGCTGTCGCGCGCGGTCGATCGCGGCATCCAGACCGTCGACGGCGCGGATGTCGGTGCGGGCCATGACAAGGAAGTTCTCGTCACGGCGGGCGTCGACGGCGGCGCGGATGCGCTTGATCGCGGTGTCCGTGTCGACCACGGCCTTCCCGTCGAGGTGGCCGCAGCGCTTCGGGTTGATCTGGTCTTCGATGTGGCATCCGGCCAGGCCCGCGTCTTCGAGCGTCTGGATGGTCCGCGCGACGTTCATGGGTTCGCCGAAACCGGTGTCGGCGTCGATGATCGCGGGCAGGTCGGTCATCCGCGCGATCTGCTGCCCGCGGCCGGCCACCTCGGTGAGGGTCGTGAGACCGATGTCGGGCAGGCCGAGGTCGGCGCTCAGCACCGCTCCCGAGATGTACACGCCCTCGAACCCCTTGCGCTCGATGAGCCGCGCCGACAGCGGGTTGAACGCCCCGGGGAAACGAAGCAGCTCTCCCGTCGCCAGCCTCTCGCGGAAGGCCCGCCGCTTCTCGGCGGGGGAGACGGACGAGTACAGCATCAGAAGAGTCCCTTCGGGGCGGGGGCGGATGCCAGGATGCCGGGTTTGGCGATGATGCTGAGCTGTTGGACCTCGGTGGGGGTGAGGTCGGGGAGGCGCTGGGCGAGGTCGAGGAAGCGGTCGATCTCGTCGGGGAGGAGGACGGGTTCGGCGAGGGTCCGGAATTTGCGGATGTAGTCGGCTCGGGCGAAGGGGCGGGCGCCGAGGGGGTGGGCGTCGG